>JADMIO010703085.1_pt1 | contig 123827 bp, 100 predicted proteins | sample 8958161 | NCBI WGS metagenome assembly JADMIO01 (sample SAMN16585339, study PRJNA669376) | soil metagenome | isolation source: Crop rotation soil | place: USA: Cullars Rotation, Alabama | collected 2011 | reverse complement strand
GCCGCGACTTCAAGTCACGTGAATTCCAAGCTTCGGATCCCACTGTGCTGGAAAGCGCATTTCGACGATCAAGGCGCCAGCCGCATGGTCGATGTCGGCAAGAAGCCCGTCACGGCGCGAGTCGCACGCGCCAGCGGCCAAGTGACGATGCAGCCGGCAACACTGGCTCGCATTCAGCAGCGGGGCTTTGCCAAGGGCGATGTCCTGGAGGTCGCTCGCTTGGCTGGCATCATGGCCGCCAAACGGACGGGCGAGCTGATTCCGCTGTGTCATCCCCTGCCGCTGGACGCTGTTTCGATCAGTTTTTCCTTCCCCGACGAACAAACGGTAATGATGGAGGCCGAAGTCCGCGTGACCGCCAAAACGGGGGTCGAAATGGAGGCCTTGACGGCCGTAAGCGTCGCGGCTCTAACCATTTACGACATGTGCAAATCGATCGACCGCGGAATGACGATCGAGTGCGTCCGCCTGGAGGAAAAATCGGGCGGCAAAGGCGGCCATTTTCTGCGTGAAGGCACCGTGAGGCCTGCGGGTAAGTAAAGGATGCCGAGCACCGTTCAGCCCGCCGCCGCGCCGCACAATGCTGCCGCGCCGTACAGTGCCGCCGCCCCCCTGGAGCTGCAAGCTCTGTACGCGCCCATCGCTGGCGAGCTGGCTCAGGTCGAATCTCTGCTCAAAGCCGAGCTACGCAGCGACTATCCGTTTGTCGATGAGCTAGTTCGGTATGGCTGCCTATTGGGTGGCAAGCGACTGCGGCCGGCGCTGCTCTTGTTGATGGCGAAGGCGGTCGGCGGCCACGTCACGCGCGAGCACATCACGTTGGCGGCCGTCGTCGAGATGATTCATACGGCGACACTCGTGCATGACGACGTGCTCGACGAAGCTCATATGCGGCGGCACCTGGCGACCGTCAATGCACGCTGGGACAACGAGGCCAGCGTACTCCTCGGCGATTTTCTGTTCACACACGCGTTCTATCTGGCCAGCACGCTCGACAGCGTGATGGGTTGCCGCCTGATTGGCCGGGCGACGAACATCGTGTGCGAGGGCGAACTGCGGCAAAAGGGTTCGCGGGGCAATTTCTCGCTCAGCGAGAGCGAGTATCTGGAAATCATCGAAGCGAAGACGGCCGAGTTAACGGCGGTGAGCTGCCGGCTCGGCGCCTTGTTCGCTGGCGCGGACGAGACGGTCGTTGAGCAAATGGACGCGTTCGGCCGGGATTTGGGAATTGCGTTTCAGATCGCCGATGACTTGCTCGATGTGCTGGGCGAGGAAAAAGCGACCGGCAAATCGCTCGGCACGGACCTGGAGAAGCAAAAGCCGACGCTGCCGGTAATTCGCGCTCTGGAGTTGGCGACGCCGGCGGACCGTGACGCGATCTTGGCGATCGTCAGCGGCGATGACCGCCGGCCGAAGGCGCTCGAACCATTCCTGCGGCGCTACGAGACCATCGACTACACGCGCCAGCGGGCCAAAAGCTTTGCCCATGCCGCGCGTTGGCGGCTGGATGGTTTGCCGCCGTCGCTTTCGCGCGACGTCTTGGCCGCGACGACCGAGTTCGTCGTCAGCCGGTCGATGTAGGGCGGTTTGCGGCCGAGGCGTTGTGCTTCAGATGGTGGGCACAGCCCACCCTACAGGATACGGTTGGCCAGCGCGGTTGTCGCGTCGTCGTCGTTGTCCCAGAGGGCGGCGAGGGAAGCGCGGATGCGGCGGCGGGCGGTGAGGAGGTAGTAGCGGCCGGTTTCGAGATCGAGGCGCAGGGAGCCGTTGTGGTCGTGGCTGTTGCGAATGAGGAAGTCGAGGCGATTGAGGACACAGGAGCTGACGTACAGCTCCGTCGCGGCATCGGCAACGCGGGCGAGCTGGTACTGGCGATCGACGATGCCGAGCTGGTATTGGACTAGCAGCCGCTGGACGCTGGTGCCGAGTGAGCCGACAAGGCGGCCGAGCTCGGCGGCGTCAGATTCGAGCTCCGCGCTGCGGACAGGCACGCTGGGCGAAGTTAGCAGCGAGCCGAGCTTGCGGCCGGTGAAGCGACCCAGACGCGAAAGATTCCCCAGCGGCGAATAGATGGCGTCGCGGATGCTTTGCAGCTCCAGGCCCACGTCGCGCATGCCGACCAGCGCGGTGAAGGCCCGCAGCACGTCGTTGGCCCCTTCGCCGATCGTGTTGATCCGGGCATCGCGCAGCATCCGCTCGAAAGGCTGATCGGTGAAATAGGCCAGGCCGCCGTGAAGCTGAAACGTGTCGTTGAGAATTCTCCACAACATTTCCGTGGACCAGACCTTGAGCATGGCCGTTTCGAGCATGAAATCGCCCTCACCCGAGTCGATGAGCGCGGCCGTTTGATAGGTGCAGGCTTCCATGGCGAACGCGCCGGCTTGCATGTGGGCGATTTTTTCTTTGACCAGCTCGAACGTGCTGAGCGGCTGGCCGAATTGGACGCGCCGATTCGCATGTTCGACCGCGCGGGCAACGCAGAATTTCGCCGCGCCCGTGCAGCTTGCGCCAAAGGTCGTCCGACCGAAGTCGAGCACGGTCAGCGCGACGCGCAAGCCCTTGCCGAGCTGTCCGAGGATATTCTCGCGGGGCACAAACATGTCGTGAAACGCCAAACGGGCCGTCGCCGTGCCGCGGACGCCCATCTTTTCCATCCGCTTCTCGACGACTTCGAAGCCCGGCATGTCGGGCGTGACGATGAAGGCGGTGATTTTGCTCTCACGGCTGCCGGGCACGGGCGTACGAGCCATGACGGTCAGCACTTGCGCGATGCCGCCATTGGTGATCCAGCGTTTTTGGCCGTTAATGACGAAGCCGCGGCCGTCGGCCGTGGGCGTCGCTGTCGATTGCACGTTCGCCGCGTCGCTGCCAGCTTCCGGCTCCGTCAGCGCGAAGGCGCTGATCCACTCACCGCTTGCGAGCTTCGGCAGGTAGCGCTTTTGCTGCTCGGGCGTGCCGAAGAGAACCAGCGCCCGCGGACCGATCGAATGATGCGCGTTGACGAATAGCGCCGTGCTGCCGCAGTGGCCGCCGAGGACTTCCAAAAGGCGGCAATAGGACGCCTGCGACAGGGCGAGCCCACCGCAATTGCGCGGCAAGCAAGCGCCGAGAATGCCGAGCCGTCCCAGTCCTGAAATCACCGACTGTGGAATTTCTGCGTTGCGATCGATGGCTACTGGATCGACCTCGCGCTGGCAGAAATCGCGCAGGCGCTCGCGCAATTCTTCGGTGGCCGCGTTGTGCGCGACATCGGGATAGGGCAGCAGTCGATCGGCGAGGTATTGACCGAAGAACAGGCCTTTGACGAAGCCGACTTGCTTGAGCTGATCGCCCAGAATCTCTTCGGCCTCGGCAAGCTGTTTTTCACGATCGGGTCCCGCCATCGCAGCGCTCCTTTGCTGTCATCTTACGGCGGCATGCGCATCCGCCCACCTCTATAGCATGCGAAGTGGACTTTGCCGCTATGTTTGCGTCAAGTGTCAAAGCAGGAAAACGCGGCAAAGAAGGAAATGAACTGCACAGTGTTTAGCCGGGGGTGTATAATCCAGCGCTGAAGTTGCTGAAACGTCAGGGCGGGCTGTTGGCCGGCCAAAATCGATGGCACGGAAAGAAAACATCGACCGCATCCTCCGCGATTGGCCTTATGATCCGCAGGGCATCAGCGTGCGGAAAAAAAAGGGGGATGACGGCCGCGAAATCCTGCAAATGCGGCTCGATCTGGGCATGTTGCAGCTCGAGACGAAGGGCCGGCCGGACGGCCAGCGGCCGCAGGGCGCGGATTCGTATTACGACTATCTGATCGGCCGTACGCTAACGGACGGCGACGAGTACGTGATGACCGAGGAGGAGTGCGAAGAGGCCGATCGCGAGTTCGTGCAGTATTACCACCGGCGGATTTGCTGGCTGGCCTTGCGCGAGTTTCCGCAAGCGGTGGCCGATGCTGATCATACGCTCGGCATGATGGATTTTTGCCGCGAGCACTCGCCCGACGAACAGTGGACATTGTCACACGAGCAGTACCGACCGTTCGTGCTGTTTCATCGGACACAAGCCGCGGCCCTGTCGGCGTTGAGCGATAAAGGCGCCGAAGCGGCCGTCGAGGAGATCACGAAGGGTCTCGATCGGATGAAGCAGGTCTTTGTGGACTATGAGGCCGAGGAAGAATTCGAAGAAGATGAGCTGGTGCAGCGGCTGATTGAGCTGCGCGAATCGCTGCGGCAGCACTTTCGCGTCGGCCGCACGCTGCAGGAGCAGCTCGAGGATGCGATCGCCAACGAGAAGTATGAGCTGGCGGCCGAGATTCGCGATGAGCTGAATCGAAGGGATTCGAGAGCGCGGTAATAGTTAGGGTGAGCTGTGCCCACCAGCTTTTCATGGTGGGCCCAGCCCACCCTACACGGCTACACATCGCAAACGCGCACGCCGTGCCGCAATGAGGCGACCGGGTCTTTCCAAGTTGGGATGAACTCCTGACCTACGAAGCCTTTGTAGCCGGTCTCGGCGATGGCTTTCATGATGCCGGGGTAGTGAATTTCCTGCGTGTCATCGATTTCGTTGCGGCCCGGATTGCCGGCCGTGTGATAGTGGGCGATGTAGTCTTTGTACTTCTTCAGCCGCGTGATGACGTCGCCCTGCATGATCTGCACGTGGTAGATGTCGAACAGAATCTTCATGCGGTCGGAGCCGAGGCGGTTGCAGACATCGACGGCCCACTCGATCGTGTCGCATTGATACCCGGGATGGCCCTTCATCTCGACATCGACGCGCGAGTTTAGCATTTCGATGGCCAGCGTGACCTTCTTCTTTTCGGCCAGCGACAATACGCGCTTGATGCCTTCGACGAAGTTCTTCTTGCCGATCTCGTCGCCTTCTGCGCCGGCGGGCAGGTCGCCGCGCATGCCGGAAAACGTGATGACCGTCGGGCAGCCAAAATCGGCCGCGGCGTTAATGTTCGTCGTGAGATTGTCGGCGCAAAAGTCCCAATTCTCGCGGTGATTCCAGCCCTTCACGAAGCCGTGGCTGCTGGCGATGGCGCAGGTCAGGCCGTATTTCTTCAAGATCGGCCAATCGGCAACCGGGCAGAGCTCGACAGATTTCAGTCCCAACGCGGCGGCGTGGCGGGCCAGGTCCTCGGTGCTCATCGGCTTGAAACACCAGCTCACAACCGATTGGTTGATGCGGCCGTTCTTGATTTTCCAGTTGGGATCGTCAGCGGTCGAATCCGCGGCTGATTCCGCGGCGTGGGCAAGGGCGGCGGCAGACCCGGCAGCGGCGAGGGTGGCCAAAGCAGTGCGGCGGGTGAGACGAGTAATGGGCATGGCAGTTTTCAGTTAAGCAAACAGGGCCTTTAAACAAATCTGCGACCAGGTTTCAAAACGGGGCAAATCGGCCAGCAGCTCCGTCGCCGGGCGAAAGCCCGCATCCATGATCTCGGTTTCCCGCGGCTGAATCAACGGCCGCTCGACATCGAGCAGGTGTACGACTCCCAAATGCACGCGTCCCACGTCGGTCTCATCATCGTTGATCAGGCCGACCATCCGGCCCCGATAGGGCGTGTCGATGACGACCTCTTCGTCGAGCTCGCGGCGCATCCCTTCTTCATAGGCGCTGGCCTGCGCCGCGTCGTCAGCCGAGATATGTCCGCCGATGCCGATGCTGCGTTTGGCGTGCAGGCGGCTTTCGCCCTGTCCCTTGCCGCGGGTGTATTGAAACACGAGCGGCACGCCGCCGGGACCTCGATGTCGGAAGACGACGTAGGGAATGAGCTGCTTGAAGCTGGGATCGATTTCCATGGCCGACCGCGGGCGGTAGCTCGTGTGCGCCGGGTCGAGCAGGCCGCGCAGATAGCGATCGACGTCGCCACAAAAACCTTGAAAGTGGCCGAGGCGATGAAAAACATCCGTCGGCACGACGAGCACGTGTTCGGTTGCTACTTGGGGCACTAGCGACTCCTTTACCTTCGCGGCAATATTCCGATGCACTAGTATAATGAATTGCTCAGCCGGCTTGGGCAGTGGGCAGCTATCGCACAGCAGCACTTTGATATTTCACCGCAGAGGGCGCAGAGGAACGCAGAGAATGAAGTCAGCGAAGAGGCGCGAGGATGTACCTCCGCGAAACTCTGCGTCCTCCGCGGTTCATTCTGAGCCTGCGGTTGATTCTCGTTTGCAGCGGCGATTGGCCATCGTTGGTGCTGCATTTGTGATATCTCTATTAGCGGCGATTTATCTGGGGGCCGACTGGTACAGCGGGCTGCCCGACGACGCCAAGGCAGGTTTTGTCGGCCGGCAGACTTGCGCCGAGTGTCATGCTTCGCAGCACGATGCATGGACCGGCTCGCATCACGATTTGGCGATGGATGCGGCGACGGATAAAACGGTTCTCGCCGACTTCAACAATGCTGAGCTGACGCATCACGGCGTCACGTCGCACATGTTCAAGCGCGACGGTAAGTTCTTCGTGAACACCGAAGGCCCCGATGGAAAGCTCGCCGATTTTGAGGTGAAGTACACGTTCGGCGTCGATCCGCTGCAGCAGTACATGGTCGAGTTTGACCGGCCGCCCGACTTGCCTGCCGACGAAGTGGCCCGGCTGCAAGTGCTGCGCATCTCGTGGGATACACGGAACAAGCGCTGGTTTCATCTGGACCCGCCGGACGTGAAGGAGAAGCTCGACCCGACTGACGAATTGCACTGGACGGGTCTGGCGCAGCGCTGGAATCACATGTGCGCGGACTGCCACTCAACGAATTTAAAAAAGAACTACGACGTGGCAAAGAATCAGTATCACACGACGTGGTCGGAGATCGATGTGAGCTGCGAGGCGTGCCACGGGCCGGGCAGTCTGCATGTGCAGATGGCTAAGTCGAATTCGCTGTTTTGGGACCGCAAACGGGGCTATGCGCTGGCCAAGCTGAAAGACACCAGCAACGTGCCGCAGGTGCAGGCATGCGCACCATGCCATTCGCGGCGGCGAGTCATTGCGCCGGACTACACCGCGGGCTGCAACTACTACGACTATTTTTCGAACGAGCTGCTGACTTCAGCCGCGTACTATCCCGACGGGCAAATCATGGACGAGGTGTACGAATACACGTCGTTCCTGGAAAGCAAGATGTTTCACAAGAACATCCGCTGCAGCGATTGCCACAATCCGCATAGCGCGAAGCTCCAGCACACGGGCAATCAGCTCTGCACGTCGTGCCATCAGCATCCGGCGGGCAAGTACGACGGCGAGATTCATCACCGCCACCCGATGAAATCGACGGGCGCTCAGTGTGTCGAATGCCACATGCCGCAAACGACGTATATGGACGTCGATCCGCGGCGCGATCACAGTTTGAGGGTGCCGCGGCCCGATTTGAGCGTCAAGCTGAGGACGCCGAATGCATGCAGTCGCTGCCATATTCGCGATGAAGTACTGCCTGGGGGCAAGGCGACAGGGGACGGGGGACGGGGGACGGGGGCAGAGGGTGGGACGTTGGGAAAACTGTTTGCTCGAAAGGACCTCAAGGAATACTCCGATTGGCTGGCGGCGGCTCGGCGCGGCGATGATGAGGTGAAAGCGCGACTGGCGGAAGTTGATCGTTGGGCCGACGCGACGCTGGATGTGTGGTACGGCAAGACGCGGAAGAAGGAGCCGCACTTTGCCGAGGCGCTGGCTGCGGCACGCTCCATGGCCCCCGACGCACCGGTGAAGCTGCGCGATATGCTGACGAACCGCAATCAGCCGGCGGTGGCCCGCGCGACGGCGGCACTGGAGTTGAGTGCGTATGTCGAAGAAAACAATGGCCCGGCCCAGGCGCTGCGTAAGGCCCTCGGGGAACGCGATCCGCAAATTCGCAGCGCGGCCGTGCTGGCGCTGCAGCAAGATGCCACTCCGCAGACGATATCCGCGCTTGCGCCGCTTCTGACGGACCATACACGACTGCTTCGCACTGAGGCGGCGCGGTCGCTGGCGGTCATGGGGGCCGACAATTTACGAGGCGACGAACGGACGAACTTCAAAAATGCGCTCGACGAGTTCTTTCAGTCGATCATAGTCGATAATGACCGTGCGGCGGGCCACATGAGCGTCGCCATTCTCTATGAGGCGCTGGGCGAGTCCGCCCAAGCCCAAGCGGCGTATCAGATGGCGCTCCGCGTCGAGCCCGGCAGCATTGGGGCTCGCACTAACCTCGCGGCCCTTTATGATCGGCAGTTTCAGGAGGCGCAGCAACGCGCCAGACAACTGGCTCAACAGGGCAATCGGGCGGCCGCCGAGCGGCAAATCACCGAAGTCATTGAGCTGCCTGCAAAAATCGCTCGCCTCCGCGAAGAGGAGTTGGGCTTATTGGAGCGGGATGTCGTGCTCGCGCCCGACAATGCCCAGCTTCAGGGTCGCGTCGGGCTGGCACGGTATCTAAGCGGTTGGAACAAAGAAGCGGAGGCGGCTCTGGTAGCGGCTTCGCTGCTGGAGCCAGAAAATCCCGAACATCTCTATCGACTGGCCATTTATTACCGCGATACGGGTCGGCCAGAGCAGGCCGCGCCGCTGATCGAGCGATTAAAAAATCTCCGTCCGGGCAGCCGATCCATCGAGGCGCTGGACCTGCCGCCAGAAACGAATTCGGCAGTACGATGATGCAATTGTAGGGTGGGCTGCGCCCACCGCTCGCAAATATCGGGCACAGCCCACCCTACCATGACCACCAACCGCTACACCGCAGCCATGTTGGCCGAGCTTGTCGGCGTACACGTGTCGCGCGTGCGCTCGTGGCAGCGGCGCGGCTGGATCGTGCCCAGCGAGCAAAAACATCGGCTGGCGTACTTCGACTTTCAAGAGCTCACGGTGGCCAGGCAACTCGCCGAGCTGTCGCGGCTGCGCATCACCCCCAAGCAGCTCGAGGCCAAGCTAGCGGACATTCAGCGGCGATTTCCCGATGTCCAGCGGCCGCTTGCCGAGTTGACGCTGATTTTCGATGGTCGCACGCTGCTGGTTCGCCGCGGCGGCGAGCTGGTTGAGCCGGGCGGGCAGCTGCGCATCGATTTCGATGCTCTGACGGACGAATCCGAGCACGAGGATCGCGCGACAATCCCCTCGCCGGCTGTCTTTCTGTCGCGCTCGTCGCCGCCCGAGCACGCCGCGCCGCAGCGCCTCGCAGCTTGGGCCGCAGAACTGGATGAGGCAGGCGATCTGAAGGCCGCGGCAGAAATGTATCGGGCCGCCCTGGCAGCCGGCGGCGCGAGCGCGGAAATCTGCTTTCAATTGGCCGAGGCGCTGTATCGCGCGGGCGATTTGTCCGCCGCACGCGAGCGGTATTTCATGGCGCTGGAGCTGGATGAGGATTACGTCGAAGCGCGCGTCAACCTGGGCTGCGTGCTTTTGGAAATGGGCGACAAGGAGTTGGCGGTCGGCGCCTTCCACGGGGCGATTCACTCGCACGAGAGCTATGCCGACGCCCATTATCACTTGGCGCGGACGCTCGACGATTTGGGGCGCTCGGGCGAGGCGCTCACGCACTGGCGGCGCTTTGCCGAGCTGTCGCCGGAAAGCCCCTGGGCCGATGAGGCACGGGACCGGCTGGCGACGCAAGTCTAATTCATCAGCCGGGACCAAACCGCGTCCCGGAAGCGGCCCATCAAATCGGAAGTTCACGCACTGGAAGCAAGTTTGCTCCCGGCTGATGGCCATAGAGCGTTGACTAGGCCGCCCAATGACATAGGAACTTAGAGGGGACAGTGTGCGCGCCTCCCATTTATGACAATTCTGATCGACATAGCGTTTTTGCTGGTCGCAGCAGGCACCGGCGCGGTCGTCGTGGGCCTGGGGCCCTGGCTGCGCACGCGGCTGTGGATGGCCAAAGAGGCGGATGCCACGGCCCACTTCGCTCGCGATACGCTGTCGCGCCTGCAAGACCTGACGCGGCGCGTGGCAGCCGAGATCGATCAGCACGCCGAGGCCGTGGAAGAGATCAACGCCGTACTGGCGAGCGATGAAAACGATGAAGCGGCCGTTGTCGCCGCGGTCTCGCAGCTGATCACGGCGAATGAGCGGATGAAGCGGCAGCTCGACTCGGCCGAAGAGCGGCTGGCCTCGCAAGCCACGCAAATCGAGACGCACGCGGCGGCTGCACGGACCGATCCGCTGACGCAGGTTGCCAATCGTCGCGCGATCGATGACGAGCTGGCCCGCTGCGCGGCAGATTTCCAGCGGCGCGGAACGCCGACGACCGTCATGCTGGTAGATGTGGACCATTTCAAGCAATTCAACGATAGCCATGGACATCAGGCGGGTGACGTGGCCCTGATTGCCGTGGCCCGCACGCTGCAAGCGATCGTGGGCGATTTGGGTCTGGTGGCGCGGTGGGGCGGCGAGGAATTCGCCGTCATCTTTGCCGGTCGCACGGCCGCCGAGGCGACGACGCTTGGCGAGCGGGCGCGGAAGGCGATCGGCGGGCTGCCGATTCGCACCGCGGGTCGCGAGCTGCGCGTGACCGCCAGCGCGGGCGTGGCCGAAATACTGACAGGTGAGGCGGAAGGCCATGTCATGGGCCGGGCCGACATTGCCCTCTATGCTTCGAAGAAGGCGGGCCGGAATTGTGCGCACCTGCACGACGGTCAGCGCTGCCGGCTGCTGCGACTTCACGACGCGCCCGAGGTCAAGGCGCAGGAACCGGCCGCAAGCACCTCGCCGACAACCGATCGGGAACAAAGCACGCGACAGCTGGCGCCCGAAGGCCCCAAGTTGGGTCACGAATGGCTGTTCGACGCGGAAGCGGAGGTGGCGACGGAGGTTCTGTTTCGCGAGCCACTGACGAACGTCGAGAGTCGCCCCGCGTTCTTCGATGGACTGATTCGGCGGCTGGGCGAATTGCGGCGCGGTGGTCCGCCGCTGACCGTGTTGCTCGTGCAAGTCGATGCGTATGGCAGGATTGTCGCCGACCACGGCCCGACGAAAGCCCAAGTTGTGCTTCGCATCGCGGCCCAGCTCATCAACGCGTCGATGCGCGACATGGACACGGTCGCCCGACTGAGCGACGACACATTTGTACTGCTGTTGCCGGGAGCCGTGCTGAATGACGGCGTTGTGATTGCCGAGCGGCTGCGGCAGGCCGTGGAACGGTGCCGCCTGCCGCGGAAGGCGGGCGTCAATTGGTTCACGATCAGCGCTGGGATCGTGCAAGCGGCGCAGGACGAGGATTTGCGGCATGTCCTCGATCGCGGTCGCGCGACTCTGTCGGCCGCTGTGAACCAAGGGCGAAACTGCGTCGTTGCCCGCCGGTCGGTTGGCTCGGCGTCGCTGGAAATGGCGGCGGCGGTTGCGGCCCAATGAGCCTGCGCCGGCTGCAATCAGATTGCTTTGGCCGCGGCGCGGCGATTTAATGGAAGTGGCGACGCTGGCAGCGCGGCCGCCCCCGATCGACTCCCGCCTCAGCTGCTCCTTCCTCATTAAGCTGACTCTGCCATGGACCGTCAGACGCTGGTTCGTTCGTCGCGCAGGCACTTTTTGGCGCAGCAGTCCGCCGGTATCGGTTCGCTGGCCCTGGCTTGGCTGCTGAATCAGGATTCGATACGAGCGGCAGACAAGACCCTCACCACAGCCCTCTCCCAAGGGGAGAGGGAGAAGAAGGGCGCGCCGCCCAAGAAGCCGACGCTTGAGAAACCGACGTATGACCTGAAGCCGAAGACGCCCGACCGCTCGCCCCGTGCGCGGGCGATGATCTCGATCTTTATGCAGGGCGGGCCGAGTCATGTGGACCTGTTCGATCCGAAGCCGGAGCTGACCAAGCGGCACCTGCAGAAGTTCAGCGGCGACATCAAATATGACAACGCGGCGGAGGCCAGCGCCAAGCTGTTCGGCAGTCCGTGGAAATTCTCGCCGCGCGGGCAGTGCGGCATGGAGCTGTCCGAGTTGCTGCCGTGCCTGGGTGAGGTGGCCGACGAGATCACGCTCGTGCGCTCGATGCACACAGGCGTGAACAATCATGGGCAATCGATCTTTGCACTGAACAACGGCCGGCCGATCGCCGGACGGCCGGCGCTGGGTTCGTGGATTACCTACGCACTCGGCACCGAAAGCCAGGAGCTGCCGGCGTATGTCGTGCTGAGCGATCCGACGGGGCTGCCGGTCGAGGGCGTTTCCAATTGGTCGTGCGGCTGGCTGCCATCGCTGTATCAAGGGACGGTGGTCCGCGCGCAGGAGCCGCGGATTCTGAATCTCGATCCGCCACCGTCCGTTACGCCGAAGGCGCAAGAGCGGTATCTGGATTACTTGCAGCGGCTCAACGAAGAGCACCTGCGAGAGCGACCGGGCGAAACGGATCTGTCGGCTCGCATCGCGTCGTTTCAGCTCGCCGCGAAGATGCAAACGGCGGCCAAGGAGGCGCTCGATATCTCGCAAGAAGCGGCCGCGACGCATCGGCTGTACGGCATCGACAACCCCGAGACAAAGGTCTGGGGCGAGCGGTGCCTGATTGCTCGACGGCTGGTGGAGCGGGGCGTGCGGTTCGTTCAAATTCCCTGCGGCAATCAGCATTGGGATCACCATGGCGGCATCGAAAAGGCGCTGCCGCTGCGCTGCAAGCAGTCGGACCAGCCGACGGCCGCGCTGGTGAAAGATCTGCGGCAGCGCGGCTTGCTCGATTCAACACTCGTTCACTGGGGCGGTGAAATGGGCCGCCTACCGGTGATTCAAAACGAAAAAAATATCGGCCGCGACCACAACACGTACGGTTTTTCCGTGTGGCTGGCCGGCGGCGGCGTGAAGAGCGGCTACGTTCACGGCGCGACCGACGAATTCGGCCACAAGGCGGTCGAAAACGTGGTCAACCACTACGATTTTCACGCGACGCTCTTGCAGCTCTTTGGCCTGGAGCAAGAACGCGTCAGCTTTCAACGCGCCAGCGGCCTGGGCTCACTCATCGACGGCCAGCCGGCGCGGGTGGTGGCGGAGTTGCTGGTATAGGCAGGGCTTTCCCCGCGGTTACTTTCCGTGTTGCGAATCAACCGGCTCGCGCGACGAGCGTCGTTCGCGCGACGAAGCGGTGGCCGATGTTATCGACCATGACGCCGAAGCCCTCGATGGTTCTCACGCCGAGCAGATGCATATCGCCCGGCTCGGCGAAAACCACTTCGTCGATAGTCTCGAAATTCTCCGCGCGCAAGATCGCGTAGCCAACGGACCGCACGACGATTTGTTTGGTCGCGGTCTGAAAGGTGCGCTTCTGAACCTCGCGAATGCCCGCGACCGCCAGAACGTCGCCCGGCAACCACGACAACTCGGAGCCTGTATCGACTAGCGCTTGCATCGGCGGCGTCACCGACTCGTCTTTCGGATTGACGGCAACGACGCTAACGTGAAAGGCGCTCATAATACGCAACGGCACACGGAATGTGCCTGCTACTTAGTACCGATAATGCTCCGGCTTGTACGGGCCTTCGGCGGGGATGCCGAGGTAGTCGGCCTGCTTCTTGGTGAGCTTGGTAAGCTTCACGCCGATATGGTCGAGGTGCAGGCGGGCGACTTCTTCGTCGAGCTTTTTAGGCAGGCGATAGAGGCCGATCTTGTAGTTGGCGCTGTTTTGCCAGAGTTCGAGCTGAGCCATGACCTGATTCGTGAAGCTGTTGCTCATCACGAACGAGGGGTGGCCAGTGGCGCAGCCGAGGTTCACCAGGCGGCCTTCAGCCAGGAGAATCACGCTCTTGCCTGTGTCTTTGAATGTATAACGATCGACCGTCCCTAGGTGGGCCGGCTTGATGTTGACCTTCTTGGCAGCGCCGCTCTTGGCCTGCGCTTCGAGCCACGCGACATCGATCTCGATGTCGAAGTGGCCGATGTTGCAGATGATGGCGTCGTTCTTCATCTGCTGAATGTGCTCGGGGCGGATGATGTCGCAGCAGCCGGTGGTGGTGACGAAGATGTTGCCTTGCGAGGCGGCATCTTCCATCGTTGCGACTTCGAAGCCCTCCATCGCGGCTTGCAACGCGTTGATAGGATCGATCTCGGTAACGATGACGCGGCCGCCGTAACTCCGCATGCTGTGGGCACAGCCCTTGCCGACATCGCCATAGCCGGCGACGACGACGACCTTGCCGGCGATCATGACGTCGGTGGCCCGCTTGATGCCGTCGGCCAGCGACTCGCGGCAGCCGTAGAGATTATCGAACTTGCTCTTGGTGACCGAGTCGTTGACGTTGATTGCGGGGAGCTTGAGCGTGCCCGCTTCCAGGCGCTGGGCGAGGCGATGGACGCCGGTCGTCGTTTCTTCCGACAGGCCCTTGATACCCGGCACGAGCTGCGGGTACTTATCGAAGACCATGTTGGTCAGATCGCCGCCGTCGTCGAGAATCAGATTCAGCGGCTGGCCATCGGGGAAATGCAGCGTCTGCTCGATACACCAGTCGAACTCTTCGTTGGTCATGCCTTTCCAGGCATACACCGGAATGTTCTTGGCGGCGATGGCGGCGGCTGCTTCGTCCTGCGTGCTGAAGATATTGCAGGAGCTCCAGGTGACCTGCGCGCCGAGCTCGACGAGCGTCTCGATCAGCACGGCCGTCTCGACGGTCATGTGGAGGCAGCCGGCGATGCGAGCGCCGGTCAGCGGCTTGCTCTGGCCGTACTTCTTGCGGAGGGCCATGAGGCCGGGCATTTCGTTTTCGGCCAGCATGATCTTCTTGCGGCCCAGGTCGGCCAGCGAGAGATCGCGAACTTTATAAGGCAGGCGGGCAGCGGCTTCGGCAGCGGGGCGGTTTTTTGCGGGAGCGGGCTTTTCGGCAACGGTGGACATGGCGATAGGCTGGTGGATAGTGCAAGGGGACACGAATTAGGGATGGCCGAATCGTAAACGGGGCTCGGCGCGGCGGATAGGGCTTTCGTCCGCGGGGCCATGCATTATGCAGGTATGCAGCTCGTTTTTCTGACGCGGTTTGGCCGGCGTTTAGTCCTTGTGCGCGAAGCACTTAGCGCCGACAAACTGCATCGCCGCATTATGCAGATTATGCATTTTCAGTACTTTTGGGTAGGTGATGGCGGGCTGGGGCGGCCATTCGCCAACGCGCAATCGGCGCGCACCGCGAGCGGGTTAGGTGACAACTGTATATGAATGCAACCAAAAGATCAAGCGGGGCAACTGCGACACGCGACGTGGCGGGCTCTGTTGTTCGAAGCAAGCACCGATGGACAATCGCCAACCCTCGCTTGCGCTTCGGGCTAGTCTGCGGAAAGGAAATCGCTAACCCTCGCTTGCGCTTCGGGCTAGTGTGGCGAAGGCTTCCTTTGCCGCGGCGACGAAGTCGCGGACTTTGGCGGGGTCCTTTTTGCCGGGCGATGATTCGACGCCGCTGGCAACATCGACGGCGTCGGGATGGGCGGTGAGGATCGCTTGGGCGACGTTGTCCGGCGTGAGTCCGCCGGCGAGGATGAGCGGAAGGCCAAGGAGCTTGTCGCGCTGGTCGCGGATCATGTTCCAATCCACGCTAACGCCTGTGCCGCCGTAGGAGCCGGGGGCGTGGGCGTCGAGGAGGACGGCGTCTGGGAGTCCTCCGGCAGCTTCGCATTCGCGTAAGTATTCACAGTCGGAAACGAGAGAAGCTGATTTGGGTCTAAAGGCACGAATGACCAAGGAATGTTGTGTGGGGCTAGTCCATGATTGTGATTCGCGCTTGATCGCTTCCAATAGCGATTCTATTGACAGCTCTTGCGGGATGATTTGGTCGAAAATACGGGACATTCTGCTCCATGCAGCAATGGTTGCCGCCGGCTCATCGCCATGGAATTGACAATCACGCACTCCGGTAATGAGCTCAATTTCTGCGGTCCTATCCGGGGTCGAATTGACGAAAACGCCGACGACGCGAGTGGGATTGAGGTTTGGTTCAACTGCAAAGATTAGTCGAGCTATTTCGCCGCCCGACTCTGGAGTCACATACCGCGGACTTTTCTCATAGAAGTTGAGGCCAATCGCGTCCGCGCCAGCGTCGACGGCGAGGAGGGCGTCTTCGGGCGTCGTGATGCCGCAGATTTTGATCTTGAACATGGCGGCGCGCCTCAATTAACACAGAGGCGCAGAGGCGCAAAGACGCAGAAAGTGGACGGCGAGATGTATCAGATGGAAGACAATGCTCACGCAGAGGCGCGGAGGCGCAGAGAGAAGCATCTCCGGTTTGTGTGTATCCCCTGCGCCTCTGCGCCTCTGCGTGAGATTACTCATCGCACTCATTATAGGACGGGCAGGCGCAAGCTTTACTTCTTCTCGCCGACTTTGGAGAGCAACTCGCGGACTTCGGGGGTCTTGGGGAGTTTTTCAGAAATCGCCTGAGCGGCGGCGGTGGCGTCGGATTTTAGATCGGGATTTTGGGTTAGCTTCACGGCCAGCTTGAGCGCATCGACGCTGGGATAGGCTTTGAGTACATCAAGGACGAGCTTTTGCTCGGCGGGCTGTCGCGTGGAATCGAGGGCCGTCTGGCACATTTGCACGCGCTGCTCGTGAGAAGCAGCAAACTGCCGGGCGACGCGCAGATAGCCTTTGAAAGCGCGGTTTTCGTAGCGGCCGCCGGATTTCGCGAGGTCTAAAAGCACCGGCGCGGCGTCGATTGTCATCCATTTGCCGAGCACGTCGCTGCCTTTGTCTTGCAGGGCGGGATCGTTACTTTTGGCAGCCGCGGCAACGGCTTGCAGGGCCTTTGCGCCGCCGACGTCCAAGAGAATGTCGAGCAGGACTTTCTTCGTTTCCAGCGGGGCGCGATTGAGGGCCGCTGCGAGCTCCGACGCACAGGCGTCGCGGTCGGGCATCCGCACGGCGGCCGTCTTGAGAGCCACTTGAGCGACCGGCACCGTTTCCGAGTCCTTAGGCGAGACGACCTGCGTGATCAGGACGGACAGATATTTATCGGGGACCGTGTTGCCGAGCGCGGTGAGAGCCGCGGTGCGGACGGTGCGGTCGGAGCTGTCGAGAGCCTTCGTCAGCGCGGGAATGGCGTCGATTCGCCGCTGGCCGACCAGCTCGATCAGGACGGGATAGGTCTTGCCCTGAGCTTGGCTAAGCCGAGTGGCAATTTCCTTATCGACCGCGTCGCCCGGCAGATCGGCCAGCGATTCCTTGGCCTTTTTGGCTACGTCGGCATCCGATTCGACGGCGATATCCAGGAGCGGCGCAACGCATGAGGCATCGCCGACGCGGCCAAGGGCAGTAATGGCTGCCAGTCGGACGGGCTTCGCGCTGCCGCCGGCCGCTTTCTTAATCGCTGCGAGATCGACGGTCTTCGGCCGGTCGGCCATGGCCGTGATGATCAGCGCGGCCCGTTCGGGAAATGCGCCGTCGAGCGCGCCAGCGAGAGCCTTGTCGATTTCATTGCCGGGGATCTCGCGAGCCGTGCCCAATGCAATTTGAAAGAGATTTTTGTCATTCGAGCGAAGCTGCTCGACGAGCAGTGGAATGCCGTCGTTGCCGCGGGCGAGGATCGCGCCGCGAGTGGCTTCGAGCATCCGCTGCCGCGGCACGTCGGCTTTGCGGACTTCGTCGTAAATCTTCGCCGCTTCGCCGGCGTTGTTATTCGCCAGCAATCGCTCGGCACACAGCACGAGGCCTTCGGCAACGGCTGATTTAACGCCGGCCGGGGCGCTGGCGAGTGCCTTTCGCAGCGGCTCCGTGGCCGTAGTGTTGCCAATTCGGCCGAGGGCTACCGCAGCGGCCGAAGCGACATCAGCGTCTTTGTCGCCGATGCGACCAGCCAGCAGGTCAACCGCTTTGGCATCGCGACGAACGCCGATGGAGTTGAGCACGCCGACCAGTTGGCGACCTTGCACCGATTCGGCGGCTTTGCGCAGCGCTTCATCGGCTGCTGCTCCGGGAATTGCTTCCAGTGTGATGCGCGCCCAAGAGCTGAGCTTTTCATTCGAGAGCAGTTTGGCAACTTCGGGCACGCATTCGTCCGAGCCGTAAACGGACAGGTTTTTGCAGGCCAGGCCTTTGTCGGCGTCGGAAGCGTCGGACTTCAACACCGCAATCAACTCTTTTTCAGACTTTGTTGAGGTGGATTGGGCGAATGTCGTCCCGACCAGAAGCACGGAAACCAGAACCGCGAATGACAAATACTGGCGCATGACGCTATTCCAAACGGTTGCTAATTGTTGCAAAACGAACGGCTCAACTCGGTCGCCCCTTCAGGGCTTCACTTCTATGTTATGGATGTTTTCCCAGGGCGGCGTTCGCTACGCTCACTTGCCCTGGGCTGTACTAGGTTGCCGCTTCGCGGCAGCAGGCAATACCGCCTCCCCTTAGATTCTCTGAACTAAAGCCGCCACGGCTCGCGCAGGGCTTCGGATCGCAGGCGGTTGGCCTGGTCGTCGCCGATGAATTCGTTTTTGACGATGTCGTACTTCAGCGGACGATTGAGATAAATCGCGACATTCGCCGCATGGCAGGCGATGTGGGCGTTGCAGGCCGCTTCGGCATTGCCTTTCGGTAAGCCGCGGGTCTTCACGCAGTCGAGGAAGTCGCGGACGTGGAAGGTCGCCGGGTAGCCGCCAATTTCTTCCACGGTGCGGCCGGCCAATAGCTCGGGCGAGCTGTACACACTCTTGCCGCTGTCGCCCGCTTCGACCCAGCCTTTGTCGCCTTCGAAACGCACGGGGCAAGAGCCGAGCGGAATCCAACCTTCCTCGCGGAACACCAACTCGACGCCGTTTTCGTATTTGCAAACGAGCTGGCCGTCTTTCGGCGGATTGTATTCGACGGGCGGCGGGCAATCGGCGACCGCCCACTGGCACAGATCGACGCAGTGCGAGCCCCATTCGAGCACACCGCCGCCAATTCGGGGCGGCTTGCCGGCTTCTTTCTCGAAGCCGCCGAACATGCCGCCGCCTTTTTCGAAATTGAAGCCGTCGAGCAGCTTGGCGTTGTACGGCCGCCACGCGGAGGGGCCGAGATACAGGTCCCAATCGACGACGTTCTTCTCAGGCTCCGGCTCGGGCGGGAACCAGATGCTCGTCAGCGTCAGCATGCCGCGGGGATGAGCATAGACGCGCTTCATCTTGCCGAGCTTGCCGGTGCGGGCCAGCTCGCAGGCGAACGCATAGTGCGGCAGGTTGCGGCGCTGCGTGCCGACTTGAAACACGCGGCCTGTGCGGCGAATCGTGTCGCGCAGAATCAGGCTTTGCTCGATGTTCTTCGTACAGGGCTTCTCGCAGTACATGTCCTTGCCGGCTTTGGCCGCTTGCATGGCCATCGTGCAGTGCCAGTTCGGCCCCGTGGCGATCAACACCGCGTCGATGTCCTGCCGATCGAGGATTTCGCGGAAGTCGCGAAACATCAGGCAGCTTTGATTGCCGTACTGCTCGTCGGCTTTCTTCTTGATCGCGATGCGCCGCTGCTCCTTCACGTCGCAGACAGCCGCGAACTGCACGTCCTTCTGTTCGAGGAAGCAGCCGAGGTCGTAGGTGCCGCGGCTGCCAATGCCGATACCGCCGACGATGACGCGTTCGCTCGGCGCGACCGTTCCGTCGAGACCGAGAGCCGAGCTGGGAATGATGGTCGGCGCGGCGATCGCCGCGCTGGCTGCTGCCGCGGCGGTCTTGAGGAATTGCCGGCGCGCGAGCTTTCGAGAGGCTGTTTTCATACGGGTCTCCTGCAGGCCTTGTCGCCAAGTCCTAACAGCATACCCGTCGGCGGGCGGTGGTATCTAGCAGGCAGTTGCCTTAGCGTTCGACCGGTTTCGCGCCGGCCCAGAGGTCTTCGAGGCGGTAGTACTCGCGCTGCTTTTCGTCGAAGAGATGGATGATGACGGAGCCGTAGTCGAGCAGAATCCAGTGGCTATCTTGATAGCCTTCGAGGCCCAAGCGGCGGTGTCCGAATTGCTTTTGCAGCACGTCGTCGATGGCGTCGCTCATCGCCCGGAGCTGGCGGTTGCTGGTGCCGGTGCCAATGACGAAGAAGTCGAAGGCCGCCGTTTGCTGGCGCATGTCGAGCACTAACACGTCTTGCCCGCGGTTGTCTTCAGCCTCTCGTGCGGCAGCCAGAGCTAGTTCCAGGCTGCGGTTTTGACTGGTCTTCACCGCGGGTTGTGTCATGGTTAGAGGCACGCACGCTCCTGTCACACAAAAGGAATGGGCACAGAAGGGAAAAATGAGGCATTGAATCGCCCAACAACTTCATTTTATGCAGGAGGGACCGAAATGTCAGCGGAAAGGTTCGGATTTTCGAGTCGGCCCGGAAATGCAGGAAAAAACAGGAGGAAACAGAGGGAACGGAGCAGGCAGACGGAAGGAACAGTAGGAACAGAAGGACATGAAGGTAGGCTGGCGCAAAACTGTCGTAGCCGGTTCACGCGAGTCTCTCTGTTGCCTCTGTTCCCTCCTGTTCAATTCCTCATGCTGTCTTCTGCTCTTCCAAGCCCAACTCGGATTTCATCGCGTCACGGATTCTGAACTTTTGGATTTTGCCGGTGACGGTCTGCGGAAAGGCATCGACGAATTTGATGTACCGCGGGACTTTGTAGTGGGCCAGATTGCAGCGGCAGAAATCACGGATTTCGTCGGCGGTGGCTGACTGGCCGGCTTTGAGTTTGATCCAGGCACAGAGCTCTTCGCCGTATTTGGGGTCGGGCACGCCGACGACGGCGGCTTGCTCGACGGCCGGATGCGTGAACAGGAACTCTTCGATCTCGCGGGGATAGATGTTCTCGCCGCCGCGGATCACCATGTCTTTCAGACGGCCGGTGATTTTGTAGTAGCCATTGGGCAGGCGAATCGCCAGGTCGCCCGTATGCAGCCAGCCATCGGTATCGATGGCGGCCGCGGTCGCTTCGGGGTTGTTGTAGTAGCCGAGCATGACGACGTGGCCGCGGGTACAAAGCTCGCCTTGCTCGTTGTCGGGCAGATCGGCGCCGGTGGCCGGATCGACGATTTTCACCTCGACGCCGGGCAGTGGGCGTCCGACAGTTTCGACGCGCAGTTCCAGCGGGTCGTCGAGGCGTGTTTGCGTGATAACGGGTGAGGCTTCGGTCTGGCCATAAGCGATTGTGAGCTCTTTGGGGCCGAGCTTGTCGATGACTTGCCGCATGACTTCGATCGGGCACGGCGCGCCGGACATGATGCCGGTGCGGAGCGTTGTGATGCCGCGACTGGAGAACGAGGGGTCTTGCAGCTGCGCGATGTACATCGTCGGCACACCATAGACGGCGGTGGCTTTCTCTTTTTCGATCGCGTCAAGTGTCGGGCAGGCCTGAAAATATTCGGCCGGAATGATCATCGTGGTGCCGTAGATTGCACAGGCCAGCGTGCCCAGAACACAGCCGAAGCAATGATAGAACGGCACAGGGATGCACAGACGATCTTGCTCGGTGAAGTTCTGGCAACCGCCGACGTGATAGGCGTTCAGCAAGAGGTTGCGGTGGCTGAGCGTCGCGGCTTTTGGAAAACCGGTCGTGCCGGAAGTGTACTGGATGTTGATCGGATCGGTGGGATTCAGTGCTCGGCCGATGCGATCAAGCTCGCTGGCTGGCACGCCGCGGCCCTGCTCGATCATTTGATTCCAAAGAAGCAGGCCGGCAGGCGATTGGCCTTTAATCACGATGATGTGGCGCAGGCGCGGATAGTGCGAACTATTCACGCGGCCGCCGGAGGCTGTCGCTATCTCGGGGCAGACCTCGGCCAGCATCGTGAAGTAGTTGGACGTCTTGAATTGATCGACGAGAAACAGGGCGACCGAATCGCTTTGCTTGAGAACGTATTGCAGCTCAAACGGGCGATAGGCTGGGTTGATGTTGACCAGCACCGCGCCAATGCGAGCCGTGGCGAACTGCAGCAGCACCCACTCGGGCACGTTCGTGGCCCACAGCGCAACGTGCTCGCCCGTTTTGATGCCGAGCGCCAATAAGCCGCGGGCGGCGGATTCGACGTCATCGGCGAATTGCCGCCAAGTCCAGCGGCGGCCGAGCTGCGGGAAGACGAGCGCTTCGCGATCGGGGAATCCTTCAGCGGTCTGGCGCAGGACCTGGCCGATGGTGAGGCCGTCGACCCAGGGCTTCTTTGATTCGTCGTTCATTGCAGAAGTTCAATGGCTTGTGGGGAACGCCCTCAGTGGCGTCTCGCCGTTCAACCATTATGCGCCGCGCGCGGAATGCCACAGAGGGCATTCCCTACAGGATGCTAGTCCCACAGCGGCCGGGCCAGCGTAAACGCCAGAGGGCCGAAGATCAGCAGCGGCAGCCAGGCGGCCAGAGTCGCGCTCATCAGGTAACTCCGGCCCAGAGCGCCGGCGGCCGCATCGACGATCAGCACCATCGCGGCAATGCCCACGCCGATCAGCGCCGCCATGAAAATGTTGCGGCTGCCGCGGCTGAGGACCAAGGGAATTCCAAGCAGGACCAGCGAAAGGTCGAGAAGCGGCCGAATGAGACGCGAATGGAGTGTGAGGCGGATATCGGCACCAGGCTCAATCGTCTGGTTGCGCAGGCCGGTAACAAGCTCGTAGGACGAAAGGTTTTGGCGCCATGAGCCGCCGCTGGAAAGCTGCTCGAACGTCACGACGCTGGCGACGAAGCACTCGCCGGCTTTGAGCCAGGGCGTATCCGAGGGCGAGAACAAGACCGGATTGCCATCAAAACCGCGGCTGGGAAGTTGCGCGAGATTTGACGGCTGCTTGACGTTCGTCAGCAGATAACCGGCCGGGTGATTGGCATCAGCGCGGCGGTAATACGCGTTTTCGGCGGTCAATCGGCGTCCCCAGTCGCTGAACTCGGGCGGGAGGTGACTAAAGTTAGGCGCCGACAGCCGCTTTTCATTGGCGTAGGTGTACTGACTGGAGATGAGTATGTCGGTGCGGCGGTCGTAGCGCGGCGTGCATTTCCGGCCGGTTTCACCGAGCCAGTCTTGCGCGTTTTTCGACAAGGCATCACGAACCTGTGGCAAGCCGACTTCGCGGTTGGCAGCACCGAGCAGGGCCACAAAGACCGACGCGCCGAGTAACGGCCGAATAATCCGCGCGGGGCCGATGCCGGCAGCCATGAGGGCTGTCAGTTCATTAGAGCGCGAAAGACCCGTGATCACGAACGCCGCGGCGAGCATGGCCAACAGGCCGGCGACCTGGTCAAAGAATTGCAGCAGTCGCGGGGCGTAGTAGCCGCCCATGACTTGTAAGCTGCTCAACAAATTGTGATGGCCGTAACTCCAGAATTCGTCAACGTTGTTGGCGGCATCGATGACGACGTACAGTCCGACGAGGCTGGCGAAGGTGACGATCAGCACCTTGGCATAAACCTGCACGAGATAGCGGTCGATGGCGGTCAAGGCGGAAGGGGACAGGGGACGGAGACGGGGACGGGGACAGTACAATAGGGCGGCTATGGAAATAGGGTCAAGATGAAAGCGGTGAGTGCTAGCCAGTGGCTGCGGCCGGCCGTGGGGGCTGCGGTAGATGTGCTGTTTCCGCCGCGGTGCGCCGCGTGTGGTGAGCCGTGCGAGCCGCGTCTGGATGGGCCGCTGTTTTGCGTTGCTTGTGACGAGGCGCTCGCGATTAACGAGCGGCCAACATGCATGCGCTGTGCGATGACGTGCTCGGTGGCCGACGTGGCGGCGGGCAACTGCTCAAATTGCCGCGGCAGCAAGCTGCTATTTTCGGCCGCCCGCTCGATTGGCCCGTATGAGACGGCGTTGCGACAGGCAGTGCTGAAGGGAAAGCACGCCAGCTTTGAGCCGCTGGCCATAGCGCTCGGCCATCGCTTGGCCGAAGTCCTTGAGCGATCGCCGTTTGACGAGCGGCCCGATGTCGTCGTGCCGGTTCCGATGCACTGGCTGAAGCGGTTATGGCGCGGAACGAATCCGGCGGCGACAATTGGTAGATCGGTCGCCGGGGCGTTGGGGCTTCCGCTGGCGGAGAGCGCATTGGTCTGCACGCGATTGCTCCGGCGTCAGGCTACCCTGACTCCGCCGGAGCGGCGGCGTAACGTCCGGCGGGCGTTTCGTGCGTCGCGCTGGGCGGCCGTGGCGCGAAAGCGGATTCTGCTGGTCGATGACGTAATGACGACCGGTGCGACCGCCCATGAAGGCGCGCGGGCGCTGCTCGACGCGGGCGCAACCGCCGTTTACGTCGCCACGGTCGCGCGGAGCTCGCCGCAATTCTGAAGGATGGATGGGGAAAGTCAAACGAGCCGCAAATAGCCAATGACCACGTCCCCATGACCAATGGGGTATGTTCCAGCGCGGCACTATCATTGGTCATTGGTGCTTGGTCATTAGAATTTGGCTTTATGTCGTCACAGCCATTAAGAATTGGAACCCGCGGCAGCGCGTTGGCCCGCTGGCAGGCGGAGTGGGTGGCCGCGTGGCTGCAGGAGCATGGCGTTGCGGTCGATTTGGTGCCAATTACAACGCAGGGAGATGTAAAGGCGGGGCCGCTGGCTCAAATTGGCGGCCAGGGATTGTTTACGAAGGAGATTCAGCGGGCACTACTGGACCGAAGCGTCGATGTGGCCGTTCATAGCTGCAAAGACCTGCCGACGGCGCAAGTGGAGGGGCTGATCATCGCGGCGGTTCCGCCGCGTGAAAGCACGTCTGATGTGCTGGTGTCACTCAAGGCCGAAAGCATCGAGTCGCTTCCGCCTCGGGCTCGTATTGGGACTGGCAGCTTGCGGCGCAAAGCGCAGCTGTTGCATTTGCGGCCCGATTTGATTGTCGAAGACATCCGGGGCAATGTCGAAACGCGACTGCGGAAGCTGGAGGAAGGCGAATTCGATGCGATTGTGCTGGCTGAGGCGGGACTGAAGCGACTGGGGCTGGCTGCTGACAATACCCACGTGATTCCGCGCGACCAAATGCTATCGGCGGTTGGGCAGGGGGCCCTGGCAATCGAAACACGCGTCGACGATGTGGCAACACAATCATTTCTGTCAGCGCTCGACGACCATGATTCTCATCAAGCGGTCGTTGCGGAGCGATCGCTGCTGTATGAGCTGCGCGCGGGGTGTTCTGCGCCGGTCGGAGGCTGGGCGCGCGTCGAAAGTGGGCAGCTCGCACTCGATGCGGTTGTCTTGAGTGCGGATGGGAAGCGCCGCTTGATCGCTGATGACGCGGCAACGTCGGCAGAGGCAGTCGAATTGGGCCGGCGCGTGGCGGAGCGATTGCTAGCGGACGGTGCGGCGGAACTCATAGCGGGGTCGCGTTCGGCCTGATGGTGAGCAATCTGGCTGCCGGGACCCTCGCTTGCGCTTCGGGCTTGTGTAGGCGGCGGTTGTTGCCGGTTCGAAGCGGCAGATCGTGCCGCTTGCGGAGAGTTCTGCGTCGTCAGACCAATGCAGCGGCTCTTGCGCGAAACGGCCTAAGTCTTGGCTGAGTCGCAGCTTGGTTGCAACTTCATTTTTATTGCTGCGCCGTGGCACGGGTGTTGCTAAATGGGGCGGCACGCGTTGGTTTGTTCAAGCACGGTGGGCAGAGCCCACCCTACGAGATGTACTACGGCCTTTACATGTCGGCTGCCGGGGCGAATGCACAAAGCCACAAGGTGGAAGTGCTGAGCAACAACCTGGCAAACGTGAACACGGTCGGCTTTAAGCGCGAATTGGCGCTGCTCGATGCGCGCGAGAGCGAAGCGATCGAGCGCGGGCTGGCCAGCCGTGGCAGCGGCAAGCTGGAAGACATCGGCGGCGGCACGCGGATGAACGCGACCTGGACCGATTTTTCGCCGGGCACAATGCAGCTCACTCAGATTCCGACCGATCTGGCGATCGACTCGCCCAACACTTTTTTCCAAGTACAGCACGGCAAAGAGAAGCTCCTGACGCGGGCCGGCAATTTCCACATTTCGAACGAGGGAGTGTTGGTGACGGCCAGCGGCGATCCGGTGCTCGGTTCCGACGGCACGCCTATTCAGCTCGATCCGAGTCTGCCATATCGATTTGTGGCGGGTGGCGTCGTGGAACAGGCGGGTGAACGAATCGAGGTAGGGCTGCTGAAAGCCAAGGATGTATCGAAGTTGGAAAAGGCGGGCGAAAACTACTTTCGCGCCGATCGCAGCGCGGGCCTTTCGGTCGATGACGAGCGGCGCGTGAAGACCGGCTATCTGGAAATGTCAAGCGTGAACCCGGTTGACGAAATGGTCGAGCTGATTGCCTCCTCGCGGGCCTATGAGGCCAACGTGCGGATCATTCAGCAGCATGATACGGCTACTAGCGAACTGATAAGTCGAATGCTCAAGGTATAAGCACCAAATCGTAAGCACCAAATCACAAACAATGACCAAACGACCATCGCTTTTGCGATGGTGCCCGAGCACCAATGACCAAGCACCCTTGACCCTTCGGTCATTGGAACTTGTTTGAAATTTGGTGCTTGGTGCTTGGTCATTAGACGCATGGAGGCGTTATGAGCGTTCAATCGCTATACACCGCGGCGACGGGCATGGAGTCGCTGCAGCAGAAGCTTAACGTCATCGCCAACAACATGGCGAACGTAAACACGACGGGCTTCAAATCGGACCGGGCCAACTTCGAGGATCTGTTCTATCGCAATGAGAAAATGCCCGGCGCGCAGGACGCGGCGAGCAACTACACTCCGACGGGCACGCACATCGGCCTGGGCGTGCGAATGCAGAGCACTCAGACGAATTTCATTCAGGGCGCGTTTCAGGAGACCGATCAGCCGCTCGACTTGGCGATCGAAGGCAACGGGTTCCTCGTCGTTAACGATCCCACGACGAACCAGCCGCTGTACACGCGGTCGGGCAACCTATCGCTCAACTCGCAGGGTCAGATTGTCGTCGGCTCAGCACAAACGGGCCGGCTGATCAATCCGCCGATTCAGATTCCGCAGGATGCGACGGGCATCACGATTTCTTCGGACGGTCGCGTGCAATATCAGCAGCCGGGCAATACGCAGCTCCAACAAGCCGGTCAGATTCAGTTGGCCATCTTTCAGAACCCGGCGGGTCTCTTGAAGCTCGGGGAAAACCTGTACGTCGATACGATCGCGTCGGGTAACGCCATCTTGAATAACCCGGGCGTGCAGGGCACCGGCACCGTGCGGCAAGGCTTTTTGGAACTATCGAACGTCGAGCCGGTGCAGGAGCTGATTGATCTCATCACGACGCAGCGGTCGTTCGAAATGAACTCGCAGGTAATCGAGGCGGGGAACAACATTTTGCAGACCATCACGAATTTGGCGCGGCGGTAGGGGAGGGGACAGGGAACAGGGGACAGGAGACAGGAGACAGCGGATGAGGTTGTTGGGATTGGTTTTGATTGTCGGCGCGCTAAGTGCGTCACATGCGCGCGGGGCGGAGGTGCGCCTGAGGTCGGCGGCGGCGTGCGGGACGGCGGTTGTCCGTGTTGCCGATGTGGCCGAAGTGTTTTCCGACGATGCCCGTGCGGCCGACGCGCTGTCCGATATCCCTCTGTGCCCGGCGCCAATGCTGGCCGGCCACAAGACGCTGAGCCAGGCCGATGTTCGCGAGCTACTAGCACAAAGCGGCGTCGATCACAAAACGGCAAATGTTACCGGTAGCGAGAGCGTGACGATTACTGCGGACGTACATCATCGGGCAACGCCGGGCGGAAAGCGGCCGATGGTCGCCACGGGTGTGCGGCAAGCGACGTTTGAAGCGGATATTGAAGCCAATCGTAAGTCCACGGTGCGTGCGATCGCGAAGCCACAGCCAACGGCAAACGTTACTGACAAGCAGTCCAGCCAAGCCCCGCTCATTGAACGCGGGTCCGTGGTCACTGTTTCGGCGAGCGCTGCGGGAATCAAAGTGACGACTTCGGGCAAGGCGCTCGATGATGGTGCCAGTGGTGAGACGATCAGCGTTGAACTCACGGACGGCAAGCAGCGCGTATTGGCTCGCGTGAAGGGGCCGCAAGTGGTGGAAGTGGTTGAGTAGTGAGCAATGCGGAACGCGGAGCGCGGAATGTCGAGTTCAAAAACAAGTCGAAGGAAATGCTTGTTGGCGTGTGCCGGACTGGCCGTCAGCGCGGGAGTTGTGCCGGCCGACGATGGGCCGAATTCCAGTCTGTACAGCAGCCGATTGGTTGCTGCGCAGGAGGCGGTGCCGCCCGGTCCGCCGGTCGGATTTGGTGGCAGCTTCGGGATCGGCGAGTCGCCCGCAGCGCGGCCGAGCTGGTACGAAATTCCGGTGCCGCCACCGAAAGAAGTCAAAATCAACGACATCATCACGATTCGTGTCGATACCGGGGGACGGCTGTCGGAAAGCGCTCAGCTTCAGCGCCGCCGCACCGCACAATACGACGCTCGACTAAACGATTGGATCATTTTCAAAGGCTTGCGGGCCATCAAACCGGCTCCGCAATCGGATGGCGATCAGCGGGTGCAGGGCAATCTGCAGCAGCTCAACCGCGTGACCGGCCAGCTCGACACGGTTGAGTCCATGAAATTTGAGATCGCTGCGACCGTGGCGGCGGTATTGCCCAATGGCAATATCGTGCTCGAGGCGCACAGCGTCGTCGAGAACAACAACGAACGGTGGCTGCACTCGCTATCGGGCATCTGCCGCCGTGAGGACATTGGCCCGAACAACGTTGTGCTGAGCAAGGACATTGCCAATTTGCGGGTGAAGAAGGAAGAGATGGGACAGATTCGCGATTCGTACAAGCGCGGCTGGCTGACGCGGTGGTGGGACACGTTTGGACCGTTCTAGGACAGGCTTGAGGCTCGAGGCGTGAGGCTTGAGGAATGATGCGGAAACTTGTTGCACTGTTGGGTTTGTTAATAGTCGCATCCGTTGCGTGCGCCGATCATCGCGTAGGCGATATCTGCCGGATCAAAGGACAGGAAGAGAACGTGCTGCATGGCTTTGGGTTGGTTACGGGCCTGAAGGGGACGGGCGACGGCGATGTCAAGGCGACGCAGCGAGCTCTGGCGCACTACATGGAGCTGCTCGGTCATCATTTGGGCAAAGGCGACAAGGGACAAACGTCGTTCGACGAGCTGAAGAACGCCAAGAACGTTGCCATGGTGTATGTCATGGCCACCGTGCCGGCTGGCGGAGCGCAGCAGGGAGACATGCTCGACTGCTTCGTGAGCGCCGCGAGCGCCAAGAGCATCGACGGGGGGTACCTGATGCTCACGGAGCTGTATGGGCCGGTTCCGGGTGACAAGGTGGTGTACGCTCTGGCCAAGGGGCAGGTTTCCATCGACGACCCGGCCAAGCCACAGTCAGGCCGCGTGCTACTGGGCAGTCAGCTCGAGCGGAAGGTCGAAAATAAATTCGTGACACCCGACGGGAAGGTAATCCTCGTCATCAACAAGGATCACGCGGCCTTTCACACGGCCATTGAGGTCGAGCACGCCATCAATCAGGAAAAGGATTTTCAAGCCAGCACCATGCAGCGCGACATCGCGCGGGCCATCGACCAGGTCACGATCGAGGTGACCATTCCGCCAAGTTACAAAGACAATCCGGCGCTGTTCGCTTCGACCCTGCTGTATCAAACGCGTCTTACGCCGCCGCAGGTCGATACGCGAGTGATCATCAATGAGCGCAAGCAGATTTTCATCGTCGGGTCGGATGTCGAGATCGGCCCCGTTGCCGTCATGCACAAAAACCGGCTGATTCAAGTCGCCGGCAGCGATCAGCCGGTGAACGAAGCGGTTGCCTTTAATCCGCGTGGCGATACAAGCAAGCCCAAGTTGGAGTCGCTGGTGGCGGCCCTGAATCAATTGAAAGTGCCTGCTGGCGACGTGATCGACATCATCAAGATGCTCAAGCACAAGCGGGCGCTGTTTGGTGAGCTGATTGTTGAGTAGTCGGCGGTCAGTAAGTCAGTCGTCAGCGGTCGGTAAGCGGAAGTACGGAGAAATCTGAAATGGCAATGCCCGTGACGAGCGTTGGACAAACGACTAGGGACATGAGGCTTAACCCGCTTCAAGCGCCTCTAACCCCCGGCCCCCAGCCCCTAGCAGCGGCGGTCCGCCGCGGCGGCCGCGATACGCCCGAGCTGCACGAAGCCTTCACCGATTTCGTCGGTCAGACGTTCTATGGCGAGCTGATGAAGCAGATGCGAGCGACGCTGGACAAGCCGGCCTTTTTCCACGGCGGCATGGGTGAAGACATCTTTCAGCAACAACTCGATCAAATCATGGTCGAGCGGATGTCAGACACGAGTGCGCGGACGCTGAGCGATCCTATGTATGAATTGTTAATGGCCAGGCGGTCGTGAGCAGTGAGTAAGTAGGTGAGTTGTTGTACTGAACCCTGAACCCCGAACCCCCGAACTCTCCTGTGACAGATACCACCGTTGATCTCGAAGGCGAAATCGGCACGCTGCTCGATGATCTGTCGAGCATCCAAAGCGAATTGCTCGGCGTGCTCGCAGAAAAGCGGGACGCGCTCGTTACGGCCGATGTCATTCGGCTCACGGCCCTTGCGCCGCGCGAAGAGCAGCTTGCCGCCCGCTTATCCGAATGTCAGCATCGCCGAACCACGCTATTGGCCGAGGCGAAGCGTCAACAGCGACCGAATGAGACCTTGGCAAAGCTGGTGAAGACTTCTCCACCGGGAAAGAGCAGTAATTTGGGAAGTCGAGTCAAGGAGACGGCGGCTCGGATGCGGCTTTTGCAGCATCAGAGCCTTGCCAACTGGGTGCTAGCTCAGCGTTCGCTCCTCCATGTGTCGCAGCTCATCGAGATTATCGCCACCGGCGGCAGAATGCAGCCGACATATGGTGATAAGGAGTCGGTGCACGCCCGCGGATCGCTCGTGAATCAGCAGGCGTGAGTGGGGCAGGCTTCCAGCCTGCCGCAAACCATGGCAGACAAGGATGTCTGCCCAAGTCGGCTCCTGGCATCTTGCGATCGCTGCCATGGGCCTGTTTGGCATCATTCAGACTTCCACCACCGCACTCGATGCGGCATCGCTCGGATTGCAGGTTACTGGCAACAACATTGCCAATTCCAACGATCCCAACTACATCCGCCAGCGGCTAATTACTTCGCCGCAGGTCGATGGCAAGCAGGGCAACCTGATTCTCGGACTGGGCGCGAAGGTCGACGGCGTCCAGCAGATCGTTGATAACTTCCTCGAAGAGCGCCTGCGCGGCGCAACGAGCGACGTCGCCAGCACCGACGCCCAGGCCGACGCCTATAGCAAGCTGGAAGCGGCGATCAACGGCCTCGGCAGCAACAACCTCAGCACGACGCTCAGCTCGTTCTTCGGCAGCTTACAAGACGTCCTCAATCAGCCGCAGGACCTGTCAATCCGCAATGTGGCGATCCAGAAGGGGCAGGGGCTGACGCAGACGATCAACCGGCTGGACAGCCAAGTGCGGGCTTTGCACCAGACGACGAACGACCAGATCATCGGCCTGTCGAAGGACATCAACGACCTACTGCAAGACATCGCCAAGCTCAACGTGCAAATCCAGCAGGTCGAGGGCGGTGGCACTTCGCAAAGCGATGCGGTCGGTTTGCGCGATCGACGAAACGCCGACCTGTCCAAGCTGTCGGAGATTGCCGATGTGCGCACGATCGAACAGCCGACGGGCGATGTGGTGGTCTATAGCGGCGGCGACTACCTGGTAACACAGGGCACGTATCGCAAAGTCAACGTGGTAACGAACGTGCAGGACGGGCTGCAGGTCTCGCAGCTTCAGATCGACGGTATCAATTCACCGCTCACCGCGGGTGCGGGGCGGCTGGGCGGGTTGTATGCGGCACGCGATAACATCCTGGGCGGCTTTATTCACGGTCTCGATAGTGTCACGAAGTCGCTGATCGGCGAGTTCAATAGAATTTATTCCGGCGGGCAGGGTCTGACCGGATATTCCCAAGTAAAGAGTGAGCGCGGTGTCGAAAAGCCATCGGCGGCACTCGATGCGGCCGGTTTGCCGTTCACACCCACGAACGGCTCATTTCAAGTTCAGGTCTATGACACGCAAACCGGGCAACGCAAAACGACGGACATCCGGATTGATCTGAACGGATTGGATACTGATACGAGCCTGCAGTCGCTCACCGCTCAGCTCGATGCGATCGATGGCATCGGCGCGAGCGTTACGCCCGCCGGCAAGCTGCAAATCACGGCCGATTCAACGCAAACGACGTTCGCCTTCGCCGGCGATACCAGCGGCACACTTGCTGCCCTGGGCATCAACACGTTTTTCTCGGGCACGAGCTCGTCCACGATCGACATCAGTCAATCGGTCAGAAGCGACCCTGCCAAGCTCGCTGTTTCCAGCGGCGGCCTCGGCAATGATGCGAAAAACTTCGAGCAGCTCGCGACTCTGCTGACTGCGCCGCTGACCTCGCAGGGCGGCAACTCACTGGCCGACGCCTACGACCAGCTGACCAGCAACGTGGCAACCGGCTCGCAATCGGCCAGTGCGGCCGCCGATGGCTTTCGCAACTTTCAGCAGACGCTTCAGGGGCAGCACCTGGCGATCAGCGGCGTCAACATCGACGAAGAAGCCGTGAAGATGATCGAGTACCAGCGGGCTTATCAAGCGTCGGCGAAAGTTATCTCGACCGTCAACGAAATGTTGCAAACGCTGCTGAACCTCTAATCCAGACGCATGACCGGCTTTTATCCTATTCCCGCGACTCGCTCGACGAATCTACTGGAACAGACGCAGCTGATCCAGCAGTTCAATAACAGCCAAATCGAGCTGCAGAAGCTTCAAAACCAGATTAGCACGGGCCGCCGAATTGCCACGCCCGGAGAAGATCCGTCGGCCGCGCAGCAAGGGCAAGTGCTGCAACGGCTGATCGACCTGAAAGCCCAGGCGCAGACCAACGCGCAAGTCGCGCAGTCCTATCTCAATGCGACCGATACAGCGCTGAGCAACATTTCACAAATGCTCACCGACGTGCGGTCGGCTGCGTCGGCTGCGAACAGCGACACTTCGTCGGACCAGAGCCGCCAAGCGGCTCTGCAGCAGGTTAATCAAGCGATATCGCAGCTCCTGAACACCGCGAATCAGAATTTTCGCGGACGCTATCTGTTCGGTGGATCGAGCGCCGCCGGCGCGCCGTTTAGTCAGACGGAGGCTGGCGTCGTCTATGCGGGCAATAGCGGATCGCTGAACAGTTTCGTCGATCTAGGGCTGGCGCAAGCCACGAATGCGAGCGGAACAGATGTCTTTGGCACGTACTCTGCCGAGGTGCAGGGCACGGTTGATCTCAATCCGGCGCTGACGCCCGACACGCCGATTTCATCTTTGAACGGCGGGCAAGGATTGAAGCTGGGCAGCATTGAGATCGGCGATGGATCAACAAAACAGGTCATCGATTTGAGCTCCGCGGCGACGATCGATGACCTCGCGAAGATCATCGAAGCTCATCCACCGACGGGGCGCACCCTGACGGTGAGCGTGACAGCCACCGGGCTGAACATTGCGATCGATGCGGCGGGCGGCGGCAATCTGACAATCAAGGACGTTGCTGGGGGCACCACGGCCAGGGACTTGCAGATTCTGACGGCGCCTTTAGGCAACGGCGTCGTGCCGGTGATCGGCGGCGACCTCAACCCCGCGCTGCGCCTGACTACAAACCTGGCCGATCTGCAAACGGCAGCACCCCTCGATCTGGCATCGGGGTTACAGATCACCAATGGCGGCAAGACCTACACGATTGATACCAGCGGGGCGGTGACCGTTGAAGATCTGCTCAACGCGATCAATCATTCGCCGGCCAACGCGATCGCGCAAATTGCGCCGTCGGGCGATCGGCTGATCGTGCGTTCCAAGCTCAGCGGCGCAGATTTCTCGATCGGCGAGAACGGCGGCACAACGGCGACACAGCTGGGCATCCGCTCGCTGATCGACAGTACGCCGCTGTCGGATCTGAATTATGGGCAGGGCGTGGCATCGATCGCTGGCACCGACTTTACGATTCATCGCAAGGATGGCACCGATTTGCCGATCGACATTTCGTCAGCCGTGACGATCGGCGACGTGATCAACACGATCAACAGCGATCCTAACAATCAGGATCCGACGACACGGGTCGTCGCGCGATTGGCTGCGTCTGGAAACGGCATCGAGCTGTTCGACGGCAATACGGCGGGGACCGACGCACTGAGCGTGACGACCGCCTTTGGTAGTAATGCAGCCATCGATCTGGGGCTTGTGGCCAAAGGACAAACGACAGCGACCGCAACGACTGCCCCTAGCGGCGACATGTTGACGGGCGTCGATACCAATCCGCAGGAAGTATCCGGCATCTTCAATTCGCTCCTCAGACTGCGCGACGCGCTGGCTAACTTCAGCCACGAGAATGTCTCGCGGGCTGTGGCGCTGCTCGACCAGGATTTTGACCGGATCAATTTCGCGCGGGCCGACGTCGGCGCTCGTAACCAGACGATCGATACGGTCAGGACGCAGCTTGAAGATCAAACGACGCAGCTCAAATCGGACTTGTCGAACGATCTGGATACCAATCTTCCCGATGCAATCTCGAGCCTGGCGGCCAAACAGGCGGCGCTGCAGGCCTCGCTGCAGCTGGCGGGAACCGTCTTTCGCAATTCGCTGCTGGATTATTTGTAGTCAGGCTTCTGGTTGCGGCTTGTTGGTGCAGCGATCACAATCGTCGGGATGAAATCGCATCTCGTCGCATTGCTTCTGCTGGCTGCCAGCTTCTGGCCCTTGTTTGCCGCCGATTGGCCGCAGTTTCGGGGGGCGCATTCCAGCGGTGTCGCGTTGCCCAATGGTCCGCTGCCGACGGATATTGGTCCGGACAAGCACGTTGTCTGGAAAACTGAGTTGCCGCCGGGACACTCCTCGCCCGCCATTTTTGGCAACGAAATCTTTCTGACGGCGGTACGCGATAAAGAGCACCTGGAGACGATCTGTCTCGACCGGGCCAGCGGCAAGATTCTGTGGCGGGCCGAAGCGCCGCATAAGACGCTCGAGCAAATTCACGGCATCGGCAGCTACGCTCAGCCGAGCCCGGCGGCCGATCGCGACTGCGTCGTAGCGATGTTTGGCTCCAGCGGGCTGTATTGTTATGACCATGGCGGCCGCGAGCTGTGGCATCAGGCGATGGGGCCGTTCAACGATGAGTTCGGTGCGGCTTCGTCGCCGATTATCGAAGGCGATCGGGTTCTGCTGGCGCAGGATCACGACTTGGGCTCGTTCGTGGCCGCTTATGACAAACGGACTGGCAAAGAGCTATGGCGCACGGACCGCTCCGAGTTCGCCCGCGGCTACGCCACACCGGTCGTGTGGAACCACGATGGCCAGAAGCAGGTTGTTGTGGCGGGCAGCTTGCGCGTGGTTGGATATGACTTGGATAGCGGCCGCGAGCTGTGGACGGTCCGCGGCTTATCGCGCGTCGTTTGCATAACGCCGGTCATTGGGCCAGACAATACGCTGTACGTGGCCGGCTGGTCGGCGGGCGGAGAGCCGGGCGACACAATTCGCATGGAGCCGTTCGCCGATTATGCGTCTCAGTTTGACGAGAACAAAAACGGCATGCTGGAGAAGGAAGAAGTTGGCAATTCCGCTGCTTTGAAGACCCGTTTTGCCCAGTGTGATCGCGACAAGGACGGCCACATTTCGCAGCAGGAATACGAAACGTTCGCCATGCTGTTCGACAAATCGCAAAACGGCGTCCTGGCGATCAAGCCAGGCTGCCGCGGCGATGCGACGGATACGAACGTCGCTTGGCGGTTCGACAAATTTACGCCTTTCTGTGCGTCACCGCTTCTTTACCACGGGCGCGTGTTCGTCGTGAAAGACGGCGGGATTCTGACTTGCCTGGACGCGGCGACTGGCAAAGCATTCAAGTCGGCTCGCGTGGCCGGCACTGGCAACTACTATGCTTCACCGGTTGGCGGTGACGGCAAAGTCTATTTGATGAGTCAGAAGGGTACGCTGTCGGTCGTGAAGGCCGCCGATCAATGGCAAGTGATCCACACAGCCGACTTCGGTGAAGAATGTTTTGCCACGCCCGCGCTCATTGACGGCTGCATCTACCTGCGCACTAGCGGCCACCTGTATTGCTTCGGACCGACACTGGCGGGCGGCCAATAGCGGGCGGCTGCACGCTCCGAATTATCGACCACCGAAATAGGCCTCGTGGCAATTAATTCGCGCGTCTGGCGGCTCAAAGATTTGGGGCAAGTCGTTTCGCTGCCGGTGTTTCAGGCGTTCGTGGCTTTCACAAACCGCCCGAATTTGTTGCCATTTTTCTGCGATTCGGGGGTTTCTGGCAGTCTATTTGGCAATCAATTCGATTTTGCTGGAAAAGCGTCAGTGTGAAATTGCGACATCGACTCGGCAACGAAGTCTCACACCAAATCTCACACAGAGGCACAGGGGCACAGAGGAGATCAGGGGTCGACCAGGAGGTCGCAAAGAGAGCGAAGCAAATGGTCGTCTTCTTTTCTGCCTTGCTTTCTTCTGTTTACCGCTCCGTGCCTCCGTGGTGATGCACCTTTGCTCGACATGTGAGCGCGTTGACGCACAGCTATGCATTTACGACCAAATTGAAAAAGAGCAACGTGCCGCGCGGAGCTTGCTCCTCCGCGCGAGCGGAGGGCCGATTATACACGATAGTTTTGAATTGTCGATCATATGTGTACAAAAGATTAAATTCTGCGCTCGCGCAAGCTGAAGTAGCGATTGGGCTTGCAACTATTTTCCGAAATCCGTGCACAATTTAAGATTTCTATAGCTGCTGGATGGCAATTTGCCGCCGGGACGCAATGGAGGCAAAAACTTCACGCGGAGGCGCAGTGGCGCTGCGAGAAGCCCCGGAAGTGGTCAAGTCGATTGCGAAATCAGCTCTCGGGAACCGCCGGAGGAGATGATTCGGGCGATTGGATCGGCTGGCCGTTCATTAGCATTCCTTCGTTGAATTGGTCGGCGACGTATTGCTCGGCGATGTCGGCAAAGTCGCTGCCAACGTAGAGCGACTCTTTTTGTCCGGTCGCCGCGAGCCGCTTCTTTCTCGCCTGGTAAAAGGCCCGTAAGCCGGCCTCGGTGATCTTCGTGGATGAGGCATCGAGCAGCACGAGCGAATCATTCGCGGCGAACAGCAGGAGATGATCGTTGGTGAAATTCGTCGATGACAGGTAAAGGGCGTTCAGCGGCGTTTTAGCCAACCGCTTAATGCCCGCATCGGTCAGCGGACAGTGATTGAGCTCAAGGCGTTCCAGAGACGCCGGTGGAATGGCTTCGCCAGTTACCTGTGTTTCGTGCAAAGAAAGGAACTGCAGGCCGACCATCTGAAAAACATCTTTCAGCGTTGCATCGGTAACCGCCGTGTGATCAAGATTGAGGCCGATCTGGTTGGACGTTAGCTGAGAGAAGTTTTTGCCGGTCGTTCTTGTGTCGGCAAGATTCAGATCTCGCAGGGCCGAGCAACTGCGCAAGTGTGCGATGCCGGAATCCGTGACTTTCGTATCGGAAAGATCGAGGCTTTCTAACTCGCGGCAAACGGCCAGCGCGGCCACGCCATCGTCACCGACGTTTGTTCGAGACAATGTGACGGATGTCAGCTTGTGGCCGCTGGCCAAGTGCTGGATGGCGCGATCGCCTAAAGGAGTATCCGTTACATAAAGCCAAGTTAGAGCAGGCATTGGTCCCAGACGAATGATGCCTTCGTCTTCGACACCTTCAGCGGAGCTGAGGTTAAGGTTGGTGAGTGACGGAAAGCCTTGTTCGTTCGGCGAAATGTTACCGAGCAGCTGTGGCGATGTGAGCCGTAAGTTCGAAAGGTTCTTCAGCCGGCCGAGGTGGTGAATGCCCGCGTCAGTAATGCGGCCGGAGGCGAGCGCTAAGTGTTCGAGATTCCGCATTTGCGCGATGCGAGCGAGGTCGTCATCGGTGAGGGACGAACTGGCGATGTCAAGCATTTGGAGCGAGTGAAACGTCGGCCAGTTGGCGATTTGCGCGACGTGAAAGCCGTCACCACTGACGTAAAAAACTCGCAGGGCGTTAAAGCCGCGGCAGAGCCGGCAAGCCCTTGCCATCTGCTGCGGCGAATTTAGCCCGCGGGCGTCCACCGAATGGACGACGCCGAAGCTTTCGCGGCCGAACGTTTTCTCGAGGAATTCGCCCCAAGAGCTTTTGGTGTTTCCGATAAATGAATAGCCAACATTGCAGCCGAGGGCTTCGAGCTGCGCGATGCGCGAGGCCTGTGCCCAGCCGCGATAGCCGATGAAGGCAAAGGGCGTCGCGGCGATCGCCAATAGCAGGAGGCCGGCTGCTGCGAGCCACAGCAGAATTCGGAAAGCGCGGCGACCGGCTTGCAAGGAAGCTACTTCCGAGCGCGCTTCGGTGGGCCGGAGCACAATTGCCGGTTGAGAGCCGTAGGGATAGTCCGACTCGTCGGTTTTGATTGTGCTCATGGCACTATTGCGGCGCGTGGTCGAATCACTGCCGCAATCGTCTCGTGACTGACAGGCTCAATCACCCCCCGCTCGGTGATGATGCCTTTGATCAGGCGCGCGGGTGTGACGTCGAACGCTGGATTATAGACGCCGATGCCGTTGGGAGCGGTTTGGCGGCCGAAGCCGTGAGTGATTTCGGCGGCGGAGCGCTCTTCGATCGGAATTTGGTCGCCCGATTCGATCGATAGATCGAACGTCGTGGAAGGCGCGGCGACATAGAAGGGGATGTTGTGGGCGTTGGCCAGGACGGCGACGGAATAGGTGCCGATCTTGTTGGCGGTGTCACCGTTGGCGGCGATGCGGTCGGCGCCGACGATGACGGCTTGCACTCTACCTTCGCGCATCACTTGCCCCGCCATGTTGTCGCAAATGAGCGTAGCGTCGATCCCGCGCTGCGCCAGCTCCCAGGCGGTCAAACGCGATCCCTGCAAAAGCGGCCGCGTTTCATCAACGAAAACGTGTAGCTTTTTGCCCTGGTCCTGGCAGGTGAAGAGGACGGACAGAGCCGTGCCGTATTCCGACGTGGCCAAGCCGCCGGCGTTGCAGTGAGTAAGCACGCCCGTTTTGTCGTTAATCAGCTGCGCCCCGTAGCGTCCAATGGCACGGCACAGCGCGCGGTCTTCTTCGTGAATGGCGCGGGCCTCGGCGAGCAGAGCCGCATAGATTTCGGTCGCCGGTTTTTTGTCGCGGAGCGCCGTCGCAGCAGTTTTCATCCGGTCCAAGGCCCAGAAGAGATTGACGGCCGTGGGCCGGCTGCTGGCGAGGTACGACGTAACTTCGTGCAGCCGCGAAAAAAGGCCATCGTTCGTGTCGGGCACAGCCCGCCCTACGCCGAGTATAACGCCGTAGGCCGCTGCGATGCCAATCGCCGGCGCGCCGCGGACGCGTAGCTCTTTGATGGCTTCCCAGACGGCTTCGACGGTGTGGCATTCGTACTCGATCAGTTCGGCGGGCAATCGTGTTTGATCAATTAGCGCGAGATGGCCACGGAGATCACCCACCCATCGCATCGTTTCCGTTTTTGTCGACATGTTGAGCGACAGCGTGAACGCAATTTCGTACCGCCCCTTCGGGGCTTATGTCTTTATTTGTGATCATTACCCCTGGCTTACGCCAGGGGCTACTGACTGTCGCCGCTCCGCGGCTCAGGCAAGTATCAGCCACGGATGAACACAGTTAACCGCAGATGAAACACTCAAGGATTAGAGTGCTTCGTATTTCAAGCCAAATGTTTCGGCGACTGCCTGGTTCGTGACGCGGCCACGGTGAATGTTGGCAGCGGAAGTAAGCTGAGGCGACTGATGCAGGGCGGGTTCGATGCCGAGCCTTGCCAATTGCAGGACAAAAGGCAGCGTGACGTTGCACAGGGCGAAAGTGCTAGTGCGGCCGACGGCGCCGGGCATGTTGGTGACGCAGTAATGCAGCACGCCCTCTTCGAGGTAAGTCGGATCGCTGTGCGTCGTCGGGCGGCTGGTTTCGACGCAGCCGCCCTGGTCGATGGCGACGTCAATGATCACACTGCCGGGCTTCATGAGCTTCAAGTCTTCGCGGGTGATCAGTCGCGGCGCTTTAGCACCGGGAATGAGGACCGCGCCGACGACGAGATCGGCCAAACGGAGCTGATCGCGGATCGTGTGGCGGTCGCTATAGAGCACATTGACGTTAGGCGGCATAATGTCGTCGAGGTACCGCAGTCGGTCCATATTCACATCGAGGATGGCGATGTCGGCCTGAAAGCCGGCGGCGATTCTGGCGGCATTCGCGCCCACGACGCCACCGCCAAGAATCGTGATGTGTGCCGGAGCGACTCCCGGCACGCCGGCCAGCAAAATGCCGCGGCCAAGCTGCGGTTTTTCGAGGTATTTCGCGCCCTCCTGAATGCTCATTCGGCCGGCGACTTCGCTCATCGGCGTGAGCAGCGGCAGGCGGCCCTGAGCATCGCGCAGCGTTTCGTAAGCCAGGCACGTCGCACCTGATTTGAGCATCGCGTCCGTCAATGCTCGATCGGCAGCGAAATGGAAGTATGTGAACAGCGTCTGACCGGTGCGGATCAGTGGATACTCCGACGGTAGTGGCTCTTTGACTTTGACGATCAGATCGGCGCGAGCGTAGATCTCCTTGGCGGAGCCGACAATCTCAGCGCCTTCGGCGGCATATTCGGCGTCCGTGATGCCTGAGCCGACACCGGCGCTGGTTTCGATGAGGACCTTGTGACCCGCGCGAGATAATTCTTCCACGCCGACGGGCAGCATCGCCACGCGGTATTCGTCGCGTTTAATCTCTCGCGGGACGCCGATGAGCATGACCTATTCCTATGGCGATGGCGGCAGCAACTGCAGAAGCGTACTGTGTACTGAGTACTCAGTACCGCGTACAGAGTAGATCAGCTCGGCATTTCGCTGCTCTCGTCTTCTTCGCCCGCTTCTTCGAGATCGGAATCGATCTCCTCAAAATCCTCGTCGAACTCTGCTTCCGCCTCCTCGGCTTCTTCGGCAGCCGTCTCTTCGACGACGTCCTCCTCGACTCCCAACTCGTTTCGCTTGTCGTCGCGGCGGCGCCTTTGTAGATACATTTTGATCGGCACTTCGCCGAATTTCAGATTATCGCGCAGCACGCGCAATAAAAATCGGCGGTACTGATCGGTGAAGCCGCGGGGCTCGTTGCACATCAGCACGATCGTTGGCGGCTGCACGCCGACTTGCGTGGCGTAGAAGATCTTCGGTCGCGTCATGCCATGCATCGCGGGCGGATGCTTTTCGAGGGCCGCTTTCACAAGGCGATTGAGCTGACCCGTCGTGACGCGCTCCAGGCTCTGTTTGAAAAGCATCTGGGCATGATTGAGAAGCGCCTTGACGTTCTTACCGGTCTGCCCGGTGATAAAGGCAACCGGCACGTGCCACATCGTCGAAAACGTATCGCGCAGATAATCGACCCATCGCTCGGTGGGCATCTGGCCATAGAGCAGGTCCCACTTGTTGACGACGAAGATGCACGGCTTGTATTGATCGGCGATGTATTTGACGAGCTGCTTATCGACTTTGCTCAGGCGCTGCGTGCAGTCGAAGAACATCAGCGCGACGTCCGAGCGGCGGATGCTGCGCTGCGCGCGGTGAAAGCTGTAGAAGTCGATGTCGCTGCGAATGCTGCGGTGCCGCCGCACACCGGCCGTGTCGATGGCGATGAATGTTTTGCCGTCGAGCTCGAACCGCACATCGACGCTGTCGCGCGTTGTGCCCGGAATTTCGCTGACGATCATCCGCTCGGCCTTGGCCAGCGTGTTCACGAACGTGCTTTTGCCGGTGTTGCGGCGGCCGACGATCGCCACCTTCATGTCCGGCTCTTCGGGCGGCGCCTCAAACATCACGAACGCCGGCAGCTTCGCATGAATCGCGTCGAGCAGCTCTTTTTTACCGCGATTTTGATGCGTGCTGACTTTGATCAGCCGGCCGCGACCCAGTTTGTAGAACTCATCAGCCGCGTAATCGAGCGGCTCGTCGTCAGTTTTGTTGGCAACGAGAATCACCGGCTTATCGATATAGCGCAGGCGCCCGGCCACGTCTTCATCGAGCGGGGCAATGCCGGTGCGCGAATCGACGACGAACAGAATTACGTCGGCTGTGTCGAGGGCTGTCTCGACTTGCTCCTCGACCTGCTTGCCGAGATTGTCTGAGTCCTGAATGCCAATGCCGCCCGTATCGACCAGCTCGAAAAAGCGGGCGTTGTGCTCCATGAAGTGCGTCACGCGATCGCGGGTGACGCCGGCTTGATCATCGACGATTGAAATCCGCCGGCCAGCGAGCCAATTGAGCAGGCTCGACTTGCCCACGTTGGGGCGACCGACGATGACAACCTGCGGGACAGACATGAGAATTGCTCGTCGCAATTGCGCTGGCGGAACACTGTATAATAGTCAAACCTGCCGCTCAGGTGAGGGGGCGGCTGAGAACGCGACTCGCTTATACGGCTACACCATTCATTTGTTGCGCCGCCGCCAACACTCTTGCGGCTTTGAAAGGATTGAACGTCATGGAGGGCTCTGGAGTTGCGGCGAAAGCCAAACGAATTGCTCTCCAGCGGCTGGAAAACTTGCAGCGTGCCGGAGTTGAGCAGCTTGGTAAGGCAAATGCATTGCCTGTTCAGCCGGCAGTTCAGGCCATGGCAGCAATCGAATCGACAGCCGCTCCATTGCCGATGGAGAATCTGCGGTCAGCTGCAAGTGCGGGGACGGGAAACTCGCGCGTAACACTGGAGCGGCCGCGCAAAACGGCGCAAATCTCCGCCGATGTTGATTCGCAGAAGTTCCTCCTGGAGCTCAACGACGAGGTCCGTGCTTGCAAACTTTGCCGCGAGCTCGCTTGCAGCCGGAAACAGACCGTGTTCGGCGTTGGCAATCCGCAGCCGCGGGTTGTTTTTTTTGGCGAAGCGCCCGGTGCCGATGAAGATCGTCAGGGCGAGCCCTTCGTGGGCCGGGCGGGACAGCTTTTGACAAAGATCATCGAAGCCTGCGGCTGGCAGCGGTCGGACGTCTATATCATGAACGTGCTGAAGTGCCGGCCGCCCGACAATCGCAATCCGTTGCCCAACGAAGTCGAAAATTGCCGGCCTTTTTTTGAGCGGCAATTCGAAATCCTGCAGCCGGAGCACATTGTGTGCGTCGGCGCGGTGCCGGCGCAGGCGCTCCTGAAAACGACGGAAGCCGTCGGCAAGCTCCGCGGCCGTTGGCATCGATATGGCGACGCCAAAGTGCTGGTCACGTATCACCCGTCCTATCTGCTGCGCAATCCCAGCGCCAAGAAGTATGTGTGGGATGATATGCAGGTGCTGCTGAAAGAGATGGGGTTGCCGGTGCCGGGGAAGAGCGGTGGGCAGTAGTCAGCGTCCAGTCGTAGGCCGTTCGTTAGTCCCACCACCAGCGGTCAGTGTCCGTCGCTCTCGCCACGCTTCGCGTTTGAGATAGCTCGGCGGCCGTTTCCGTTCGGTCCAGCGCCGACCACGAATCGACCTGAACGCCGCCTGAAAGGCTAATGATCCAATCGCGGCCCTTGCGCACCAGGCTGGCGCGTGAATCGATCGTTTTTGGCGTCGCGTACTCGGCGATGCCGATGCGGCGATCGTCCAGGAGCAGTGAAAAATCGCAGCCGGCTTTGGCAGCCAGGTCTTCTTTCACCAGCAGCGCGGCGATGACCGCCAGATCAATGCAATTGCGCAGCTCCGCGAATACGGGAATTCTTTTGGCAAGCTCGGCATAATGACTGGTGAATGCGTCGGCCCATTTTTTAGCCAGCGGGTCCTCACGGCCTGCGTTCACGACCGCGCCGGACGAGCCAAGGTAGCCGTCTTCGGTCATGACCTTCACACCGGCTCCGCTCAGTTGCCAGGCCAAGCCCGCTTCGTCCTTGGTCAGCGGCTCATAGTGTGGCGCCAGCCACCAGCGGGGCATCGCGTTTTTTGGTCGCGGGGCGGTGCGGACGGCGAGCAGCTCCATGTAGCTCGGCAGCCCTTCGATCGGAGCCTTTTCGAAATTCATGCCCAGCCGTTTCAGGCGGAAATCGGCAGCCACCATGACATGCGCAAAATGGCTGCCCGTTGGCACGCCGGTTACGGTAATCTGCTGCGCTCCGAGTGCCTGTTCGAGCCGACGGACGAGCGATTCGCTCGCGATCGCGTCTTTGAGCAGCGGCTTAAGCCGACTCAGACCTTCGTCCGTCGGATCGATTGAGCAGGAGATTCCGCGACCACTGGTCGCGGCTGTGGCGGTACGCAGTGCGACGATTAAATCGTCGAGTTGGAGCACCGGCTGGCCGCTGGCGCGGCCAACGACATTGCCTTCGCCATCGACGCGCCAGCCTTCGGCCGGTCCGGCCAGCACGATGTCCTGCTGCTCGGGATAAGCAAAGACGTATTCCGCGCGCGTTAGTCCGGCAAGATTTTGTAACGTGTCATCGATCGGCTGTCGTTCAGCGCGCAGCTTGCCAATCGCGGCAATCAAGCGGCGGAGCGAGATCTTGCGCAGCCGACTGACGGCTGTAACGTCGGAATCGATCGGCATCAAAGCGCGCTGGCGAGCTTCGCGCAAGCGGCCATGAGCTTCCACTGTGCTGACAGAAACGACCCCGCGGGCGTCGATTGAAACCCCGCCAACGGCGCCGCTCGCGCCAACGACCGGCAGAACACCAACAACAAATGGCCGCAGTTCAACGTCGGCAAGTTGGCCGGAGCTCACTGAAGGCAGGCAAACAACGGCGGCGAAGGCGACCGTCAGCCAAAGGGTCCAAGCGGCCTTCATGTCTGCTACTCGACTGTCTGCTACTCGACTGTCTGCTACTCGACTGTCTGCTACTCGATTTGCGCGTAGTCCTGCCAAAGCCGATTCAGCGTTTCGCTCGTCAGGCTGCCGTCGTGAATCACGAAGCGGTAGCGCGAGTTGTGCGGCGCGGCGGGCGTGATCTCCCATTCGCCCAGAAACGACGGCGTATAGACCATATACGGCATCTTGTCGTGAATGCGCAGCGGCTCGGGAAAGCGGAAGTTCGTCGGATGCGTCATCAGGGCGATCCCGGCTTGCTTGCCATCGATCGAGCCGCTGATATCGCACCACTTCGGCCGCGTATGATTGCCTTTCAGGCGGTCATTGCCGTCGGACGTGAGGAATGTAACTTCCTTGGGCGTCCAAGGGCGCGCGGAACGGATCGCCATGCCGCCATAGTGATATTCGGGCAACTTCAGCGGGCTTTCGGTGGCGCAACGGATGCTCGATGCGATGTCGAGTAGCCAATAGCCGGCTTTCCAATCCGGCGCGGAGATTTGCACGTTCCAGGTTTCGACGAGGGCCACTTTGCCGCCGCTGGTTTTGCCAATTTCTGATTTGTCGCCGGTGTCAGTCAGATCAACATGCTCTTGCACAGTCTGAAACTGTCCTGTCGGGCCACTTTTTGTTCCCTGCAGCTCTTTGAATCGCACCCGACCTTTCCCGCCGCCCAGATTCCAGAAATCGACGTCGCGTCCCTCGAACGCGGTCTTGGTGAACGCGAGGAAAATGCCGCTTTGGTGCAGATGATCGGGCGGCAACTCGTCGGTAACGACCGCTCCGCCCGGCGTCCACACGGGATGGATGTGAGCGCTGCGCCCGAATTTCCGGTTCACGCCCTCCGGCGGCTCGACGTGAGCCTTGTTGTAGCGCAATAGCGGCCGATCGCCGATGCGGGCTTCGACCGCTTCGCTCGAGTCGACAATCGTTACCGTCGGCGGCTGATCGGCGCCGACCGTCCAACCCAATGGCAAGGTCGTAATCAGCAGAATCGGGGCAAGTAAACGACGCATGCTTTCGTCTCCGTTGACGGCCATTGTATCCCATCCGATGTACAAAGTACCGAGTACTGGGTACTGAGTACTCAATACTGAGTGCTCTCTGATCGCACGTTGCGAACGGTGCGGCAACCAGCATGCTCCCTGAGAATTAAAACCCTTGGCCCCTTCGTTGTCCTCGCTACCGATTGACGACGTCTTGGGCGAAGTCCTCGCTGCGCTAAAGAAATCACCGGCGGTCGTACTGAAGGCTCCTCCCGGCGCGGGCAAGACGACGCGAGTGCCGCCGGCGATGCTTGATGCCGGACTGGCGGCCAGCGGCATGATTCTGGTGCTGCAGCCGCGGCGCGTCGCGGCCAGAGCCAGCGCGGCTAGGATTGCTGCCGAGCGGGGCGCTCGACTCGGGGAAGAGATCGGTTATCAAGTGCGATTTGAATCGCGTGTTAGCTCGAAGACTCGCTTGGCCGTCATTACCGAAGGTATTTTGCTGAGGCGCTTGCTCGAAGACCCGTTTTTGACCGATGTTGCGGCTGTCGTCTTCGATGAATTTCACGAACGGTCGCTGGCCAGCGACCTCGCGCTGGCGATGGTTCGGCAGATCCAGCAGTCGGTGCGGCCGGACCTGAAGGTCGTCGTGATGTCGGCGACGCTCGATCCGCAGCCGATCGCCCGCTATCTGGGCGATTGCCCGTCGGTCGAGAGCCGAGGCCGCAGTTTCCCCGTCGCAATCAAATATTTGCCGCATCTGGAGCGTCGGCCGCTGGTCGATGTCGTCGAGGAAGGCGTGACGACGGTGCTGAATCAGTCAGCTGGCGATTGCCTGGTTTTTCTGCCGGGCGTCGGCGAAATCCGGCAATGCGAGAAGCGGCTGTCGTCGGTCGCCGCTGAGAATGACTTCGCGGTGCTGCAACTTTACGGCGATTTGCCGGCCGAACAGCAAGATGCCGTGCTCCGGCCGAGCGACCGGCGAAAAGTGATCCTGTCCACAAATGTCGCTGAGACATCGCTGACGATCGAAGGTGTGACGGCGGTTGTCGATAGCGGTCTGGCGCGGGTGTTGCGCTACGACGAACATACGGGCCTCGACCGGCTTGAACTGTCGCCGATTTCTCGGGCCTCAGCCGACCAGCGCGCAGGCCGCGCGGGGCGAATGGAGGCTGGCGTTTGTCTGCGGCTGTGGCCGGAAGCGGCACACCGCAGCCGACCGGAATTTGAATTGCCCGAAATTCAGCGCGTCGATTTGGCCGGCGCGGTGTTGCAAGTGCTGTGTTGGATTGAGCCGGATTTGAAGACGTTTCCCTGGTTCGAGAATCCGGCGGCCGGCGCTGTGGACCGAGCGGAGCGATTGCTGGAGCGGCTGGGCGCGGCGAACGCGGCGGGCGTGACTCCACTTGGCCGCCAAATCGCGGGCTTGCCGGTGCATCCGCGAATCGGTCGATTGCTAATCGAAGGCGCGCGGCTTGACTGCCTCGATGAAGCCGCGCTGGCTGCGGCGTTGATCTCGGAGCGCGATCCGTTTTTGCGACGGGAGCGCACGGCGACGCAGCGGCGCGGCTCGGCTTCGCGGAGCCGCAGCGACGTTCTGGATCGGGTTCATGCGATTGAGCAGTTCGAAAACCAGGGTGTTACGCAAACAGAACTGGGTGAGCTGAACCACAGCGCCGCCAAACACATATTGCGAACACGCGATCAGTTAATGAAACTCGCAATGCGTGATCGTTCCCACGACGCGGCCACGCGCTTCCAGGGCGTGCCACCCCACACTCCCGACGGACCGTTCCTGGGGTCGCTGCTCGCCGCGTATCCCGATCGGCTCGCAAGATTGCGTGAACGCGGGAGTCGCCGCGCTGTGATGGTCGGCGGACGCGGCGTACGGCTGGCCGACGACTCGGCGCTAGTGGACGAGGAGTTGTTTCTGTGCATCGATGTTGATTCGGCGGCCGGGGAGGCGCTGGTGCGGCAAGCCTCGGCGGTCAATCGTGAGTGGTTGCCGCCAGATCTAGTGAAAACAGAAACTGTCGTCGAATTCGACGAACAAAGCGGCAAGATCGTAGCCCGGCGACGCGTCTCGTTCGATGATTTGGTGTTGGAAGAAGGCACCGCGCCGCTCCCGAACAATGACCAAACGGTTGTCGCACTAGCCCAAGCCGCCGAACAGCACTTCGAGCGGGCATTCCCTGCCGACGACGCGGCGGTCGCGGGGTTTCGCACGCGTGCGCAATGCCTGGCCGCCTGGATGCCGGATCTGAATTTGCCCGCCCTGGACGATGTGGCGATGAAGGCACTATTGCCTCAGTTAGCCGCCGGCCGGCGGTCGCTGGAGGAACTGCGCCGCGCGCCGTGGCTCGATGCCATGCGAGCATTGTTCGCCTGGCAGCAACTGCAAATGATCGAGCGCGAAGCGCCGGAGCGAATCGAAGTTCCCAGCGGCAACCGCATCACCCTGCAGTACGAGCTTGGACGGCCACCGGTACTCGCCGTGCGGATCCAGGAAGTGTTTGGCCTCTTGGAGACTCCGCGCGTCGCCCGTGGCCGCGTTCCGGTGCTCATGCACTTGCTCGCGCCGAACATGCGCGTGGCCCAGGTGACCGATGACCTGGCCAGCTTTTGGAAGAACACCTACGCGCAAGTTCGCAAGGACTTGCGGGCTCGCTACCCCAAGCACTCGTGGCCTGAAGATCCCTATACGGCCCAGCCGCAGCGGCGGCCGGGGCGGAAGTCGTAAACGTGCAAAATAGAATTGTGCTGCTCAACTTGAGTCCAACCCGTGGAATCGCGATAATTTCGTGTTTAAGCGAAACGGGGCTCCGGAATAAAGCAATGGCTCTAAGCACAAAATCTCGATTGGCAGAATTATCGATTGTTTCCACGCTGATGTTGCTAGGCGGTGGTGGCCTCGCGGATGAAACGAAAACCTACCCCGACCTCAAAGGATCGCGCCACGACTCAAATGGCGACATCGAATGGCTGTCCCAAGGATTGGCGGAGAGCGGAACTTGGACATACTCATACAGCGTAAAAAATGCGGGAAAGATTAACTGCCGCGTCGGTTGGGACGCTTTCTCGCTGTTGACGACAATACTGCCCGACGACGTCGCACGCGGTTCGTTCACCGGTCCCGATGAGCTACGTCAAGTCGATGGAAAGCTAACATACAACGGAGGTGCTGCAGCCGGGGATGCAACAGCTCCGGCTGCGGCGTGGGTCGCAAATGATCGCAAGCCCGGCAAAAGCTCTGCGAAGGCCGCCATTTGCGTACAGCACCGAGACGCCTTGTATCCAATTGAGATCATCGCCGATTCAGAAGTTCGATTCGACGAGAATTCGAATTCGTACAAGATCGCTTACGAGCTGTCGATTGCACCCGAAAAGAAAGTGAAATCGGGTGCTGGCGTAAGCAGCGATATGAAGAGTTTCAAGGACAACGTTGGCGTCAAATGGGAATCGATTGCTTCGAATCACTGGTCGAATAATGAGGCCGCAAAGTTCGAATTCGGCGAAGTTAAGGAAACGGGCGACGTGCTATTTCAGCGACGGGATGCGAGTGTTGATGATTCGCCATTGATGATGAGAGCCGTGACAAAAGCGGGTCGGTCGGAGCCGATACTTCGGCAAAAGGCAATTGTCTTTACCGTATTCGGCAAAGACGGAAGTGAATCAGTCGTGGCCCGCACTCTGTTACCAGCATATGCGCCGCGCCCAAATGCCCAGTGATCACATCCCGCCTGCGGCTGCAAACCTGTGGAAGGGAATGGGAGCCGCTGGTGCGTCTGTTACAGTGAAAGTCGTCGCCGCTGACCTCACGCCGACGAAGCTATTGCATTTGCCCGCAGAGTTGACCGCTCGCGGTTGGGCATTTTCGTTACTTGCGATTGGAGCAGGCGTCCTATTGGCCCTCATTTGGCCCACGCGATCCGGAGAAATACACCGCGGGACTGGACAATTAATTAATGCGACGTTGTGTCTGGTTGGTGCAGCTGTCTGTGTTCTGCTTTTCCTCGCAACCGAATTTGCATGGAAGCGCGCACCAAGCGAAGCATTTGATTTCCTGTACTTCTGGGTTGAGCCATTCATATTCGGCGCGATTTTCGGCTGCTTTAGTGCCGCGCTAACGCTAGCGCTCATGATCGAAGTTTCACCAACCAAACGATAGATCGACGGAGGAAACCTTAGCGGTTGTTGGCAACCGACGCGTTTGCAGCCGGATTCGCAGCATCAGTTCCGCTCGGTGAAGTTGAAGGTCGCGGTGGCCGTATGGGCCCCGAGGGGCGATCGACTTTGACGGTTCGCAGTTCCTTGCGCCGCTCCTTCGGCAGGTACTCCCGCTCAACCAACTCCGGATCGTACTGCGTCCACGTCTCGCGGATCGACTTCGAGTGGATGTAGCGAATCTGCTCGCCATCCTGCCACATGGCCGAATAGCCACTCAGTCGCCAATCGCGCTGCGGCAGTTGGGCTGGATTCTTGACCAAGCGCCAAGCGCGGACGTTGTAGCGGGCGTCGCCGGCGGCCCAGTCGTAGAAGATCACCTGGTCGAACACCAGGCGGCCGTGCTCGTCGTAGAAGTGGTTCAGCTCGATCAGGTCGACCGACTCACGAACCACGTCGTCTTGAGGCGCGATCCCTAAGGCTAGGAAGGTAGCGCCGATAGCAGTAGTAAAGGGACTCACCAATCACCTCCATGCTGCAGGTGAGGACTTCGCGGTGAGACCCCGGGGTTAACGCGTTGTCGTCTAGTATCGGAAGTCCTCTGCAGCGTCAAGAGTAATTCTCGACGACATGCGATTTCTTTCGCACGATGGTCAATTCTACTCCGCAATGCGCATGCCATATGTCACTTGGATGCCCTTTGTCACCTCTAAGTTCCATTTAGCGGTTGGTATTACCCCGCAAAGCTGCCTTCAGCCCTACAGTTTGTCGCTCTAGGTGACATTAACTTGGGCAGGGCTAGAATTCGTTCGCCGCATTCTTAGTCACTTAGGTATTAGCAATGCTCAACTTCGATACAGCCAAATCGGCAGCATTTTTTCTGACGGGCGACGAATCGACGCCCCGAAACTTGGACTCCGCCGGACAAGCCAAGGTTCAGCGTGACGCCGATCTTTTGGACGCTTATTCGCGGGCGGTGATCGCCGTCGTGGGGCGGGTGGGGCCGGCGGTCGTTTCCATCGGCTCTCATCCGACAGAGCAACAGCCGGGCCAAGGATCAGGATTCATCCTCGCGCCCGACGGCTTTGCTCTCACCAACAGCCACGTAGCGCGCGGGCGGCAACGTTTACGCGCCACAACGGAAGAAGGCGACGCGCTCGAAGCACGACTGATCGGCGACGACCCCGCGACGGACTTGGCACTCGTGCGACTAGCCGCGCGCGATCTACCGCACGCGGAACTCGGCGACAGTGACGTTTTGCAGGTTGGTCAGCTCGTCATTGCGATGGGCAATCCGTTCGGCTTTCGCTCGACGGTCTCGACCGGCGTGGTTAGCGCAACCGGCCGGGCGATGCGCAGCGAGCAAGGCCGGCTGATTGAAAACATTGTGCAACACACCGCGCCGCTCAATCCGGGTAACAGCGGCGGGCCACTCGTCGATTCCAAAGGCCGCGTCGTCGGCATCAATACCGCCATCATCGCGATGGCGCAGGGATTAGGATTTGCGGTGCCCTCGTCCACGGCACGCTGGGTCGTCGGCGAATTGTTAAGCCATGGCCGAGTGCGGCGGCTGTCGCTCGGTGTCAGCGTGACCATCGCTCCGATTCCAAGACGAGTGGCGCGTGATTTGGATTTGCTGGCCGATCAAGCTGTTGAGGTTGTTGAGGTGCTAAGCGATAGCTCCGCGGCCGCAGCAGGACTGACGGCGGGTGACTGGATTGTCGGCGCAGGCGAACGCATCATCGCGGGCGCGGATGACTTGCACCGATTTCTCGCGAGCCTCAAGCAAGAGCAGCCGATCGAACTGCAAATCGTCCGCGACGAGCGGCTGCTGCATGTAACGGTCACTCCACGATGGACCAGTTAAGTGGACCGGCTAAACTGTGCCGATGCAGCACGAGATTGAAATCCGCGTTCGCTATCAGGAGACAGACGGCCAAGGTCGCGTACACCACACAAACTATCTGACCTGGTTTGAGCTGGGCCGCGTCGAGCTCTTACGAGCGATGGGGCACAGCTATCGAGAGTTGGAAACGGCGGGGGTGTTTTTGGTCGTGGCAGATCTCTCCGTGCAGTACTACCTGCCTGCATTTTTCGACGACGTGCTGCTGCTTCGGACGACCACCGTGCGGTCCAAGGGTGCTCGAATCGAACATCGTTACGAAGTGCGGCGCGGCGATCAGCTGTTGGCGGAAGGCGCCACCACGGTGGCGTGCATCGACAAGCAGGGCCGCGTCGCCCGGCTGCCACAGTGGTTGCGAGACGCTTAATAGCGAAAACACAGCGAAACGCGCACCTTTGCGCTTCGTTTCTTAGCGCTTTCTTAACAATTCCAGGCTAGGTTGCGGCGGTGTCAGAGTACGCGCCGAGGACTAGTCAGAGGATGTCCACGATGGTTCGCTTCGGGTGGCAATCGACCGTGTTATTGCTATCGGTTGCAATGGCAGCGGTGTTGTTTGGCGGCTGCACGCAAGAGGAACGCGTCGAGAGGATTCAGATCGACGGCTCCAGTACAGTTTATAAGATCAGTCAGCTCGCCGCTGAGGAGTTTGCGACCAGTGCGAGGAACGTTGAAATCTCGGTTGGATACGTCGGAACGGGCGGCGGATTTAAAAGCTTTCCCGATCCGGCGAAGGGATTGGACATTTGCGATGCGTCGCGGCCGATTCAGCAAAGCGAGCTCGACCAATGTGTGAAGAACGGCGTCAAGTTTCTCGAACTACCGATCGCGATCGACGCGATCACGATTGTTGTCAGCAGTGACAATGACTTCCTGCACGACATTACGCTCGCCGAGCTAGGCAAGCTGTGGGCGCCAGGCAGCGGCGGCAAAGGTGAAGTCAGCAAATGGAGCCAGGTTCGCGAGGGCTGGCCCGAACAGCCGGTGGCCCTGTTCGGCGCCGATTCCGCCTCGGGAACGTTCGAGTACTTTAATGAGGCGGTGCACCACGACAAGAAGAAGACGCGCAGCGACTACACCGCCAACCCCAATGACAACATTCTGATTCAGGGCGTCGAACGCAATAAGTTCGCGCTCGGCTACATCCCGTACGCCTATTATGTGCCGCGGGCCAAGTCGTTGCGGGCCGTGAAGGTCAAGCTAAAGGACGGCGATGAAGGCGTGTTGCCCACGCCGGAGACAATCACCAGTGGCGGCTATCATCCTTTCGCCCGGCCGTTGTTTATTTATGTCAATTTGAAGTCACTCGAGCGGCCGGAGGTCGCCGCTTTCGCCCAGTTTTATACCGAGTTCGCCGGATCACTCAGCAAAACGGCCGGCTACATCCCGCTGGATGACTCGATCTATGCGAAGGTTCGGGAGCGACTGAAGAACCGGGAAGTCGGAACGGCCTTCGGCGGCAAATTACAGGAAGATATGAACCTGACGGCGATCATGGACCTGCCTGTGCAATACCCTCAATAGGCCCGGCCATGAGCATCGCCGTCGAGAAGCGCAAGATTGTCCGCCTGCGGCCGCGGCGGGCGGCGAACAGCCGGGCGCGGCTACTTCGCGACGCGCAAGAAACGGCCGCGCGCGTGACGCTCGCAGCGTCCGCCTTTTTCTCGATCGTGACGACGCTGTTGATCGTCGGCGTGCTGATCTACGAGTCGTCGAGCTTCTTTGCCGCGGTGCCGCTGAGCGAGTTTTTGCTGACGACGATGTGGGGTCCGCAATATGTGCCGCCGCAGTTTGGCATTTGGGCGCTGATCAGCGCCACGCTCGTGACAACGGCCATTGCCCTGGCCGTCGCTTTGCCAATTGGCACGATTGTCGCCGTTTATCTAAGCGAATTCGCGGCGTTTTGGGTTCGCGAGACGATTAAGCCAGCGCTGGAACTGTTGAGCGCCGTGCCAACCATTGTTTACGGCTACTTCGCGCTCGCTTGGGTCTCGCCGGCCCTGCAGACATTTATTCCCGGCCTGCCCGGATCGAATTTGCTGTGTGCTGGCCTGGTCATGGGCATCATGATCGTGCCGTACATCAGCTCGCTGTCGGAAGATGCGATGCGCTCGGTGCCCATGCTGCTGCGCGAAGGCTCGTATGCGCTGGGCGGCAATAAATTGACGACGGCCTGGAATGTCGTGATTCCATCTGCCCTGTCGGGCATCGGCGCGGCGTACATCCTTGGCATTTCACGGGCGATCGGCGAGACGATGATTGTCGCAGTCGCCGGCGGCAATATTCCCAAGTTTACGCTCAATCCGCTCGACGAGGCGCAGACGATCACCGCCAACATTGTCGCCACAGCCGGCGGCGAACCAGCGCACGGGACCATTGAATTTCAATCGCTGTTTGCGGCGGGGCTCGCCCTGTTTGTGATGACGCTCGCGTTCAATATCGCCGGGTACCTGCTGCGGCGGAGATATCACCAGGCGTACTAATGGGCGACATCTCCTCCATCATTGCGTATCGCAAGCGCCAAGACTGGCTATTCGGCGGTCTGGGCTTCGCGTGCATGGCGATCGGCATCGCGACGCTGGTTGTGTTACTCGCGACGCTGGCGTATGAAGGGTTGCCGCACCTGACGTGGAAATTCTTGACTTCCAACTCGTCGTCAATTCCCGAGCGCGCCGGCATTTTGACCGCCATCGTCGGCACGCTCTACGTCATCGCCGTGACGTTCCTCGTCGCCGTGCCGCTCGGCGTCGCTGCCGCCATTTACCTCGAAGAGTATGCGGGCAAGAACTGGCTCACGAATCTCATCGAGATCAACATCTCGAATTTGGCCGGCGTGCCATCGATCATTTACGGCTTAATGGCACTTAGTCTGTTTGGCGTGCTCTTCGGCTTGCACCGCACAGTGCTCGTCGGCGGCATGACGCTGGCGCTACTAGTACTGCCGATCATCATTGTCGCGACGCGCGAAGCGCTGCGGGCGATTCCGGCGACCATTCGGGAAGCCGCCTATGCCGCGGGTGCCACGAAATGGCAAACCATTCGCTATCACCTTGTGCCGTATTCACTGGCCGGCATTGCCACCGGCACGATCATCGCCATGTCGCGCGCGATTGGCGAAACGGCGCCGCTTCTAGTCATTGGCGCGGCCGGCTACATCAGCCGCCTGCCGCCGCCGCCGATTACGGCTCGGCCACCCTTTTTGAGCCTGGCATGGCTAAATTCATCGTTCACCGTGCTGCCCATGCAGATGTACAACTGGACGGCCGACGCCAATCCGCAGCTCCAGGCGCGGGCCGCCACGACCGGCCTGGTGCTGATTCTGCTTACACTATCGATTAACGCCGCGGCGATCGTGCTGCGCTATCGGGTGCGACGAAAGTTGAAATGGTAGGGGCTGAGCGCTGATGACTGAGACCACTCCGACGCTCTCCCGGCCTTCTCCCATGGCCACGCGCGCCAGCCGATTGGCCGCCGCGCGGACCGACTATGCTTCAGCGGCAACGGTCAAGGCCGACGTTCGCGGTTTGAACTTTTACTATGGCCAGCGTCAGGCTCTCAAAAATATTTCCCTGCCGGTTCCCGAACGGACCGTAACGGCCCTTATTGGACCTTCGGGCTGCGGCAAAAGCACGCTCCTGAGGTGCTTCAACCGCATGCACGACCTGTATGCCGGCAATCGGTACGAGGGCGAGATCATCCTCGAGCCCAGTGGCGTCAATATTCTCAGTCCGCAGGTCGATCCCATGGAGATGCGCCTGCGGACTGGCATGGTGTTTCAAAAGCCAAATCCGTTTCCCAAGTCGATCTTCGACAATGTCGCCTATGGCCTGCGACTGCGCTTTGTTCGCGATCGCCAACTCGTCGCCCAGCGCGTGGAAAAAGCCTTACGCGCGGCGGCGCTGTGGGATGAAGTCAAAGACCGGCTGCATCAATCGGCCGTGAAGCTATCGGGCGGCCAGCAACAGCGGTTGTGCGTTGCGCGGGCGCTGGCCACCGATCCGGAGATTCTGCTGCTCGATGAGCCAACGTCGGCCCTCGACCCGATTGCCACGTCGAAAATTGAGGACATGATTTTCGCGCTAAAGGAAGAAGTGACGATCCTGATCGTGACGCACAACATGGAGCAGGCCGCGCGCGTGGCTGATTTCACGGGCTTCATGTATCTCGGCTCACTCGTCGAGCACGGCGCGACTTCGCAGATGTTCCAAACGCCCCGCAATCAGCTTACCGAAAAATATCTGACGGGATCGTTTGGCTAAGTAGTAGGCACACTCCGTGTGCCGTCTGTCTAGAATGAACGCATGTCCCGGCCGCCGCGTTCAATCGCTGATTCGCCCTGGTTTTGGGCCTACGTCTTTGCCACGGCGGGACTGATTGCGCTGGCGCTCATTGGGCCGAAATTCGCCCGGCGGCAAGCGCAGATCGAGCGCGAGTTTCAGGGACGCCAGCGCGCCGCGCAAACGATTCACGGTCAGGCGCCATCGGGCGAACTATCGACGGCCGAGCGGACGATGCTTACGCTGCAGCCATTGTTTCTTGGTCTGGCCGCCATCACCACGATTGCGTGGATTATTTTCTGGCGAAGCCGGACGAAGCTAAACACGCCCTTTCAGGGCGTGCCACCGAGCCACGCTCATCCACTGAACCCTGAACGCTGAACCCTCATCACCGTGTCCTGGCTCTTTGAAAATCAGATCGTCATCGCTGCGATCGGCATTGTCGTGATGCTGGCGCTCGGCATGGCATGGTCGGCGACGGGCCGTAAAGAATGGCTGTATGGTGTGGGCGTTGCCTTCGTGCTGATGGTCGCCGGTTTGATCGTCGAGCACGTCGTCGTGACCGACCGCGAGGCGATTCGTGCGACGCTAGTGCGGATTGCCCGCGAAGTACAGCGCAATGACCGCACCGCGGTCCTGCGGCACATCTATTCCGGCAAGCCCGAGCTCAAGCGAAAGGCCGAAGGCGAACTGCCCAACTATCAGTTCACCGAGTGCCGCATTACGCGGATTCACCAGCTCGACGTCGATGAACAGGCCCAGCCGCGCTCGGCCACGGTTGAGTTCAACGTGATCGCCAGCGGCACCTTTCGACAGGCCGGCTTTGAGGTAACTGACACGGTGCCCCGCTGGGTCCGCCTGACCCTGATCCGCGAAGCCGACGGCCGCTGGACCGTCGCCGATTACGAGCATGACTCTCCGGAGCGAATGATTATGAATCGGCCGTAAGGACTTTAGGGAAACGCACTCCTTGGCGCTGCGTCAGTGGTGGCACGCCCTGAAAGGGCGTGGCCAGCGATGCTGGATTCGCCCGCCTTTCGACCGCTCGCCACCTTGCTAGAATGAGCATTTGGGAACGTCGAGACCGTAGCTCAGCTGGCTAGAGCACGGCACTTTTAATGCTGAGGTCGTGGGTTCGAGTCCCACCGGTCTCACTGTTTCCCACATTGATTTGAATAAATGTTCACCTCCGCGCATCTTCACTGGATCATCCAGCGCGCGGAGGATTTCCACCGACCAGCAACCGTCCGGTCATTCTCAGCAGATGCCGCCGGACGTGCATAAACCTGCATAATCTGCATACCGAAATTCAGTCATTCTTCGCCGTAAGTCGTTGAAAAATAAATAATTGCAGCCAGATTCGGTGCTTGAAAAAAAGGTCCCTGCATAGGCATAATCGCATGCAGCACCCGCCAGTAGCAGCCCACCCGCCCGCCACAACAGCCCCACCTCCCTCCACGGGTTTCCCATGCGCCACTTCAATCTTTTTGTCGCCACCTGTCTTCTACTTCTTGCCGGGAAGACCGCACCCGCTCAAAACGGCCCCACGAACACCGGTGGCCGTTTTCCCGGAAAGACCGACACCGGCTACGTGCTGCCCAACGGCTGGCGGCTGACGCCGGCCGGGCAGCAGGTGCTGCTCACCGATCTGCCGCTGAATATCCGCACAACGCCGGACGGCAAATACGCGATTGTCGCGACCAACGGCTACAACGCGCACGAGTTGTCGGTGATTGAACTGGCGACGCAAAAGAAAGTGGCCGTCGAAAGCGCGCCGCAAAGCTGGTTTGGCTTGGCAGCCGACGAAACCACCGGTCGGCTGTGGTGGTCTGGTGGCGGCGATGCCGTCGTTCGCTCGTTTGCGCTGGCGAAAGGACAGCTCGAGCCGCGAGAGAAATTGCCGCTCGAAGACAACTTGCGCGACGGTGAAACGGATAGCCTGAAAACGGGCTTCCGCACGGGTGTGTATTTCGACGCCAAGACCGAATCCTTGTATTCGCTGACGGCGATACCCAAGGGCGGGAACAAATCGTTTGCCTGGGGCGATCCGACAACCGATAAGAATGCCGGTGGCGCGATCACACGGATGGCGCTCGGTAAAAAGGGCGGTGACTTTTCTTTTCGCTGCGGCCAACGGCCTTATGACATTATCAAGGCGCGGAATGGACTGCTGTATGTCAGCGATTGGGCTGACCGCTGCCTGTTGGCGGTCGATCCGGAAACGCTGCGAACAGTTAGCCGCATTCCCGTCGGCGAGCATCCCAATCAAATCGTGCTGCACCCGCAGGACGATCGGTTGTTCGTCGCCTGCGCATCAAGCAACGCGGTGTATGTGATCGACACGAAGCAAGGGACGCTGCAGGAGGTGATTCATACGGCACTGTTCCCCAAATCGCCCGAGGGCTCGACGCCCGACGCCCTGGCGATCGATTCTGACGGGGAAACCCTGTATGTCGCGAATGCCGACAATAACTGCGTGGCAGTGATCGACGTGGAAGTGCCGCGGAAGAGCCTGATCAAAGGCTTCATTCCCACCGGCTGGTATCCGACGGCGTTGGCCGTGACGCCGGACGACAAGAAGCTGCTCATCGGCGTCGGTAAGGGCAACATCACGCAGTCGAACAAACCGGCTCAAGACAAGATTGACGACGCCCGCAAAGCTCCGCCTGGCGTGGGCGGGTACGTGAAGGTTCCCTTCCCGCATATCGGCACGACGCTGTCCGGCGCGTTGTCGATCGTCGATGTGCCGGGCGAGAAAGAACTGGCCAAGTACACGGACCAGGTTTATCGCAACTGTCCGTATTCCGACAAACTGCTGACGAGCGCCCCGTATGAGCGGAAGACGGCGATTCCGACGAAGGTCGGCGATGCGTCGCCAATCAAGCACGTGATTTACATCATCAAAGAGAACCGCACCTACGACCAGGTGTTCAGCGACATTCCGCGCGGCAACCGCGACCCGAGCCTGTTGATGTTTGGCGAGGAGATCACGCCCAATCATCACAAGCTGGTCAACGAGTTCGTGCTGCTCGACAACTTGTATTGCAACGGCCATGTTTCGGCCGACGGCCATCCTTGGTCCACGATGGCTTACAACACCGACTACATCGCTCGCAACTGGGCGCTGACCTACTCGAAGCGGCAGGGGATCGACGATGACGATGAGGGCGATCTGACGCGGGCACCCAGCGGTTACATCTGGGACATGTGCAAGCGGCACGGATTGTCGTATCGCAACTATGGTGAATACGGCGGCCGCGTCAGCCAGCCCGACGGCACCTTCAAGATGGACGGGCGCGTGCCAAGCCTCATCGGCCACGTTTGCCCTGATTACGACCTGCGGGTCGAAGGCAAGCCGCGAATGCGCGACACCGAAAACGTCGATGTCTTCCTGCGCGAGTTCCGAGAATTCATTGAAAAAGGAACGCTGCCGCGATTGATGGTATTGAGCCTGGGCGAAGATCACACACAGGGCACGACCCCCGGCGCGCCGACGCCGCAGGCCTGCGTAGCCAGCAATGATCTGGCTCTTGGCCGCCTGGTCGAAGCCGTGAGCAAAAGCCCGGTCTGGAAGGAGACGGCAATTTTCGTGATTGAGGACGATGCGCAGAACGGCGCGGATCACGTCGATGCACATCGCACGATTGGCCTCGTCATCAGCCCGTACGTTCGCCGCCGTCATCTCGATAGCACGCAGTACGGCACGGTGAGCATGCTGCGAACGATGGAACTGATTCTCGGCCTGCCACCCATGAGCCAGTTCGACGCGGCGGCGACGCCGATGTTCGAGTCATTCACCGACAAGCCCGATTTAACGGCTTACACGCACGTCCCCGCGAAAATCGACGTCGATGTGAAGAACACGCGCCTGGCTTATGGGGCCGAGCGCTCGCTGAAGATGGACTTCAGCGAGTACGACAAGATCGACGATTTCGAGCTGAACGAAATCCTGTGGCGAGCGGTGAAAGGCGTCGATGCGCCGCTGCCGCCGGCCGTACGGCGGGCGATTGCGTATCGGGATGTGGAATTGCCGGCGGCAAGAGATGCCGATGGCAAATAGCTGGTCGCTTGCTAATCGTCAGCTTGAGCCGGAGGACATGGATGATCCGGCGCTGGCGACCCAGCACTTGCACGGCGCGCTGCAGGGCCTGTCGCGGCTAAATCTCGTCAGTGATAGCGCCCGTATTGTTTGGGGGCCCATTTGGCGGCTGGCGAAATCGCTCAATACGACCAACCTGCGAGTTTTGGACATTGCCACTGGCGCGGGCGATGTGCCGATCGCGCTGTGGCGGCGAGCGGAGCGCGCTGGCTTGCCAGTGGACATTCACGGCATTGACTTCAGCTCCAGGAGCGTTGAATTCGCTCGCGAAAAAGCAAAACGCGCCGGTGCAGCGATCACGTTCGAGTGTCGAAATGCCTTGACCGAGGATCTGCCAGTGAGTTTTGACGTCGTCATGTGCTCGCTGTTCCTGCATCATTTGACCACTGAGGACGCAATCAAACTGCTGCGCCGGATGGCAGTGGCAACGCGGCGGCTGGTGTTAGTTAACGACCTTCGCCGCGGCGCTTACGGTTTTGCGTTGGCCTATGCCGCCAGCCGGCTGTTCACGCGGTGCCAGGTCGTACACGTCGATGCGCTCCGTAGCGTGCGAGCGGCTTTTACGCCAGGCGAGCTAGCGCAAATGGCAAACGAGGCTGGACTCAACAGTGCGACTGTCAATCGGCAGTGGCCGGCGCGGATGTTACTGCAGTGGCAGCGCCGTTAAACGAATAGCGCCGCCTCGGCAAACAGCCCCGGTCCAAAACCTAGCGCCACGCACGGCAATCGCGCGCGTTGCTCGCGAAGCCGGTTCACGATGAATAACACCGTGGGCGATGACATGTTGCCATGGTGAGCCAGAATCTCCCGCGATACGGCGGTCGTGCTTTCAGCCAGGCCAAGGCTTTCCGCCACCGACACCAAAATGCGCGGGCCACCCGGATGCACGGCCCACGAGCTAATCTGATCGAGCGTTAATTGATGACTGCCAAGCCACTCCACCAGCCATTGCCGCAAGTGCCGCTCGATCAGCTCGGGCACGCAGGCGTCGAGTGCCATTTCGAAACCGTGATCGCCAATTCGCCAGCTCATCGCCGGCTGCGAATTAGGAATCAGACACGAACCCGTCGCCTTGATTGACCAATGGCTTCTATTGACATCCGAACTGCCGATGACGGCCGCCGCCGCGCCATCGGCAAATAGGGCGTTGGCGACCAGGCGCTCGGGCTCCCAGGCAAAGCGATAGTGCAAGCTGCACAGTTCAACAGCGACGAGCAGCACGCACGCTCGCTCGTCGGCCGCAGCGATGGCCTGCGCCGCCCGCAAGCCGTTGATCGCGCCGTGGCAGCCCATGAAACCGATCTGCAGCCGCTGCGTCGTTGGCTTGAGCCCCAGACCGCCGATGAGCGCGACGTCGATGCCCGGCGCTTCGAATCCGGTGCAGCTTACCGTGATGATGTGCGTGATTTCGCTCGGCGCGGCGGCCGCATTTTTAAGGGCTGTTGAAGCAGCTTCCCGCGCCAGCGGTGGAGCGAATTGGGAGAAAAATCGCATCCTCTCGGCGGTGCTTGGTCCGAGTGTCGCCGGCCGGTCTTCATCTTTCCCCGTCGGCGAGTCGGGCAGCCAGTTGAGCGCCGTTACATACGGCAAAACCGAATGACGATTTTCGATTCCCGCCTTGCGATACAGGGCGGTCAGAACACGCTGCTGCTGCTCGGTGCGGCAAATGACGGTGCGGGCCAACTCGGCCGCTTGCTCCTGCGTCATTGTGTGCGGAGGCGTCGCGACACCGATGCTTCGAAGTACCACGCTCATCCTTAATAACACTCCGTCGCCGGCGTTTGTGTTGGGCCGGGTAAGACGATTTGCGACTTGCCAGCCGCGCGCGCCCCCCACGTGATGATCGAGGGAAGCACACTCAACAGTGGACCGATCGTACGGACCAGCCACGGCCGTGAAGCCCAATGAGCAATTGCCGACGCCGCGAAAATTCGCGGTGCGAACGCCCGCCGCCACGCGACTGAGTACTCGCCGCCAATTCTGTCGCGAATTAATGCGTAACAATCGCCCTGATGAGGGATCAATCGCTCCGCGAGCAGCCAGGCTGATTGCATGGCCATACTGATTCCTTCCGCGACTACGGGGTGCGCCTCGCCAGCGGCGTTTCCCACAACAAACACGCCGTCATGATAGCGCGGGCGCATTCCGGGCTGAATAATTCCGGCCGACAACCAATTGTCGTCGCGCACGGACCCTGCGAGCACCGGCCGGAGCACAGGACACGATTGCAGGATGTGTGTCAACACCGTTTCGCCAGCAGGCCTGTCTGCTAAACGCGACAATCGGTCAAAAACCCGCCGCTGAACGCAGCACGACAAGCTAACGCGGCCACCACCGACATGGACCATACCGCCATAGCCGCCCGCAAAGCAAAGAAGCGGCATCAAATCGGCGGGCAATTGCGTCTCGTGAAAATGCGCCTTGAATGCCAGCCAGTCGCGGCTATGTGGTCCGCGCCGCTGGCGCTGCGTGGCCAACTTGCCGATGTCCCAAGAGCCGTGAGCGGCGATCGTGACCGCTGCGGCAAGTTCAAACGAACCTGGATCAGCGGTTGTATCAAGGCTGGCCACATGGCCATGTTCAGTGCGCTTTAAATCGATGCATTTGGCCGGCTGAAAGACGATGACGCCACATTGCATGGCCTGCTGAATCAGCAGCATATCCAGATGCTCGCGCGCCAGCGCCCTGCCCCAGCTTTCGCCGGCGCTCGGCCGCGGCAGTGCGGCCCTATATTGCCGCTGGCCCGCAAAGATGGCTGTCTTGCAAATTGGCGGACCAGCCTGCTTTGCAAATTCCTCGGCAACTCCCAATCGCGCGAGAAGCGGCCAGTTCGTTGCCGACAGGTACTCACCACAAACCTTCCGCCGGGGAAACTCCTTTTGCTCGACAATCGCCACCGACCAGCCGGCCTGAGCCAGCAGAATGGCGGCGGTCGATCCCGCCGGGCCGCCGCCAATGATCAAAGCGTCGAAGTGCTGCATAGCCGACTGGCAGATGACGGTGACCAAAGTCTAAAGTCTAAGTACGCATGTTTCATTATGACCGAGGTCTGAGGATCACCAGCATCGATCTGGGCGTCGATATGCGCCGGCGGCAGCCGCGGGGGTTTATTTCGCACGCGCATGTCGATCATATGGCCCGGCACGAGCTGGCCTACTGCACCGCCGTAACCGCCGAGCTATATCAACACCGCTTTGGTCCTCGACCGACACACGTCATGCACTTTGGCGAGCCGCTGACTTGGGGCGACTGTACTTTGACCACGCACCCGGCCGGACACGTCTTCGGCTCCGCGATGCTCATGATCGCCGGCAAGGAAGGAACGGTGCTGTACACGGGCGATTTTAAGTTGCGGCCATCCGCCACGGCCGAGGCCGCCGCGCCGCCCAAGTGCGATTGCCTGATCATGGAATCCACCTTCGGTAATGAGCGGTATCGGCTACCGCCGCGCGATGAGGCAATCGCCGAGCTGCTGGGAATCATCACGCGGGTGCTAGCAGCGGGCCGCACGCCTGTGGTGCATGCCTATGTGCTCGGCAAGGCGCAGGAAGTCACGAAAATCCTGACACAAGCAGGCCTGCGCGTCGTACAGCATCCGCTCATTTACGCAATCAGTGTCATTTATGAGCGGTGGGGCTGCGACTTGGGGCCGATCGAGCCGTGCGATGGTCCGCCGCCCGCCAATGCAGTTGTCGTCGCTCCCCCCAGGCGGCAAAAGGCCGCCGCGCTAATGGGACTCAGGCGGCCCGTTTCGATTGGCGTCACCGGCTGGGCGGCCGATCCGGCCTGGCGATGGCGCCTAGGCGTCGATTATGCCGTCCCGCTGTCCGACCATGCCGACTTTGATGAGCTTATCGAATGTGTCGATCGGGTTGAGCCGGCCGTTATTTACTGTACGCACGGCCCGGCGGAGTTTGTCAACGTGCTGCGTCGGCGAGGGCACAATGCGCACGCGCTGGAAGACTGCCACGCCGGTCGTCCGTTCCGTTTAATCCAGCAGTAGGGCCGCGAAGTTCCACTTGGCATGAATCTGCGGGCCATTCCGGTTGCTCCCCGCGCGCCGCGCATGCCGGCAGTGGCGTTTATCTGTGGCCTAGCGATGAAAGCGGACGATCCTTGAAAGACGAGCGCGACGACGGACTGCGCGCTTTCGACGCTTGATCCATGGACGGTTCATGCACGCCGCCACGTCATTTCGACTTCGGTTCCTGGGGGCCGGGCTGATCGCATTGGCCGGCTGCAGCGGGTCGGCTGTGGCCACCAAACACGCAAAGCTCGAGCCGCCACGGCGCATCCAATTGCCGGCGCACATTCGGCCGCTCGAGTCTGCTCACGCGCCTGCTGGCGACTTGCCAGCCGTTGACGAAACGACGGACTCGCGGCCGATCGCGGTGCAGTACGAGCAGCCGCGGGCACCAGCAGGACCAGCGGCCGATCCGGCTGCCAACTCGGTTCGCGAGCCTATCGGGCCTCCCGCCCTCCAAATGGCCAGCGCCAATCCGACAACGGCGCCTGCACGATCGGAGTTTGTACCGATCGCGATACCGCCGGCGAGCGCGGCGCCACAGGCGTCTGCATCGCCGGCCCTCGCCGCGTCGCCCGCGTTTGTTCAAACAGTTGCCACGCGAGAAGGCCCGGTGCTCTCCGCACCCGTTCAAACAATGACAGCGCCCTCGCCAGCACCGAACTTCAGCGGCACTGGCTCACAGCAGCAACAAACGGCTGCCGGTCCAATGGGACTTCAGGCCGGCCAAGTCGCCGCCGGTTTCACAGCGTCCCCGCCGGCTGGTTTTGGTGCCGCTCGTTCGCCGACAACGGCATCGCCGATGGACATCGTCTGCCAGCGCGCGATGCAAATGGCCGATCAGGCGTCGGCGATTGCTCAGCGGGGCATGTTCTATTCGGCACAGGCCGATCTGCTGCAAGCGCTGCAGCTAATCGCTCAGGCGCAGGATGTTCAGCAAGGAGGCACGCGGCACGCCTCAGCGCTGGCCGCAGGGCTGACGGCACTGGAAGAGTCGCGCGACTTCGCTGCCAACAACAATCGCCCGAGTGACGCGGTGGATATTGCGTCGATTGCGGCCAATCATCGCACGCCGGTGCTAAAGGTTGGCGCGCCGGTCTCGATGTCGCCCATTGTTGCCCAGCAGCGGTATTTTGCATACGCACAGGAACAACTCCTGATCGCATCCGGCGGCACGCCGGCCAGCTCACAAGTGCTGTACCGCTTGGGCCGGCTGCAGACGGCGCTGTCCGCTCACGACGCAGATCCGCTGGCTGCGCACGGCCCGCAAGCGATCGTCTATCACCAGGCCGCGCTGGCCAGTGACGCGGGCAACTGGCTCGCCGCGAATGAGCTGGGTGTGCTCTATGCCCGCTATGGTCAGCTTCCTCAGGCGCGGCAGCTTTTGCTGTATAGCCTGCGCCTGCATCCGCATATTCAGGGCTGGCAAAACCTGGCCGCTGTGCATCGGCAATTGGGCGAAGCCGATTTGGCGAAGCTGGCCGACAACGAGCGGCAGCTTCTGGCGCAGAAGTTCGGCGAAAGTGCGGATGCCGCGGGCGACATGGTCCGCTGGGTCGATCCGAAGACGTTCGCTGCCGCGGGTGGCCACGATGCTCAAGCGCCGGAGACGCGTTCTGCGGCCAGCGGCTCCAATTCAACGTCTCGCAGATAAGGATTTTGTCTCATGGCAGTGCTTGAGAGAAAGAACGAGAGCCGGAGAGACGGAGAGACGACTGTTTCGTCTTATCTCTCCGTCTCTCTGCATCTCCTTCTCTCAGTCGCATTAGCAACCACCGCAGCCGCTCAATCACCGGCCTTCCTTTGCGCGGCCTGCAGCGCCGGTGGCGTGAATCCTTGTCAGCCGCCGATTGCGGGCGTCGATTGCGCCATGGGCACGGGCTGCGGCGAGGTACAGTGGAACGCCTGGGGACCCATTCCCTGGCAAGCGTTCGGCCAGGGTGAATACGTCGGACCGGCCCGTCTGCCGCATGTGCCCGAATACCGCATTCGTGTCGATGACCTGGTCGAATTCGTCTATCGGCTGAAGCGCGACGAAGTGAATCGGCCCTATTTGCTCGACGTCGGCGACGAGATTCAGCTCGATTCGGTCATCGACGAGAAGCTGAACCGCCGCGTAATCGTGCAGCCCGACGGCACGGTCGATTTGCTGCTGTTGGGACCGGTAAAGGTGGCCCGCAAGACGATCGAACAGATCCGCGATGAATTCAATGAGCTCTACAAAAAGTACTATCGCATTCCCGACCACATCAATGTGATGCGAATCACCACGCAGGTGAAGGCGAATGACTTTCTGGCGTCGGTTAACAACCGGTTCTTCACGGGCGGCCAGGGCAAACAGGTCCGCGTCACGCCCGAGGGGACGATTTCACTGCCGTCTATCGGCGTCGTGCCTGCGCAGGGTCTGACGCTTCCCGAGCTGCGCCGCGAGGTGCAGGAACGATATATCACCGTCGCCGACGGCCTGGAAATGACGCCCATTCTGGTCACGCGTGCGCCGCGGTTCGTCTATGTCGTGGGCGAAGTGCGCAGCCCCGGGCGCTATGAGATGACGCAGCCCACCACCGCCATGATGGCTTTGGCGATGGCCGGCCACCGAGTGATCGGTGGTAATCTGCGCGAAATCGTCGTTTTTCGCCGGGCGGAGGACTGGCGATTGCTAGCGACGCGACTCGATTTGAACGGTGCTCTCAATGCCGAGCGACCAAGCCCGTCGGACGAAATCTGGCTGCGCGACTCCGACATTGTGATGGTGCCGCGGATGCCGATTCGGCGAGCGAATGACCTGATTGAGATGTATTTCACGCGTGGAATCTATAGCGTCTTCCCCATCGGGTTTGGCTATTCGCTCAATGGCACGTCGAGCGTCGGCATCTCGCCCGGCCATTAATGCAGGCGGCGCCTTCAGCTTGCGCCAGCGTGTCAACTTGTCCAAGGACACGACCCATGACAAGTGACCGGCGACAAACTGCTCTTGACCCGTTTGTAACGCGCGGTTAATTACCCGCCCGCTCATCTACCGCCAGCGTCTTGATGGGAGGATTCCATCGAAACGCAGGCCGCTGGATTTCCAGGCAAAAGATCGCTTCGTGAATCGAAATGTGCGCCGCGGGACGCGCATGACTTTGCACGAGGGAGGCCGGCCGACGAAATCCTGTCGCGAGCTGCACACCATGTAAAAGCGCCGAGGCGCGAGGAACATGCAAAAGAGATTTTCGGCTTTGAAAGCGGGCCTGGCTCCCACCGTGGCGAGCGCTGCGCTCTTGTTGCCGGCCGGATTGTGCCATGCGGCATCGCCGGCCACTTGGGCCATCCTCACGGCAATTCCAAGTCAGGCAGCCAGCGGCGGCAGTGCGCGCGACGCGGCTGATAAGCTGCTGCGCGACGCCCGCGCGGCCGTCAAAGCCGGCGACTTTGCACGCGCGGAGTCGCTGATCAATGATGCCGAGAAGCTCGGCGTAAAATACAATCCGCTCACCGATCGCTGGTCGGACACGCCCGACGTGCTGCGCAAACTATTGGCCAGCGAGCGGGCCAAAGCCAACAACATCAAGCCCGGCTCGCGCGCGCCCGCGCTGCTCGGCGGCGCTGCGCCTGGTTCCAAGCCCATTCCGTCCGATCCCACGGCCACGGGCGCCGGGACGAAACAACAACCGAACAACAACGTTGCCGACCAGCTCACCAACGACCAAAAGTCTCGCGCCGTCGCATTTCTGAAAGATGCTCGCACCGCGCTGAACAGGGGCGACAAGTTTGCGGCCCTCGGCGCGTGGCAAAAAGCGGCCGCGATTCCGGCGAACTATGGTCCTGGCGAAGATTCGTTGCAAAAGGTCGCCGATGATCTAGTCGCAGCCGGTATTGAACCGGCCCGTCTAACAGCCGCCAACAGCACGCCCGCTTCCCCCTTTACGCTCAAGCCGACGGAGTTTGACACCGGCAGTGATCGACTTCCGCAGCTAAACACCGCCGGCACGTCGCCGCCGGCCGCCGCGGGTGCGAGCAATCTGTCGCCTTACAACCTGCCGCAAGAATCGAATCCGCTCGTTCGCAGCGCCGCTGGCGGCGGCCAATTCCAGCCGCTCAGCTCGGACAACTCTGCCACTGCGCCGCCGACGCAGGAGCCGCAGCGCCTGCCAACTGGCGATGCTAACGCTCAAACCGAGGCCAGCCGCTTGGTCGCACAAGCGCGATTGGCGCTTGATCGCGGCGATTTGCCAACCGCTGCTCGCCTGGCGGAGCAAGCCGAGGCGCTAAATGTGCCAGACAGTTCGTTTGCCGCAGGCGAGACTCGTCCCTGGCAAATGTCGCTGGAAGTCAATCGGGCGATGGTCCGCCGAGAAGGCGTGATTCAAGCCAGCGGCAGCGAGCAAACCAGCGAGCCGCGGTATCCTGTCGCACAGGGTATCTATAATCCCTCGACCGACACGACGAAGCTCGTGCCTGCCGCTACGAATTCGCAGCAGTCGGTCGTCGTACGGCCTGAGCAAACTGAACAGAATGGTGCGCCGCCGCGCGTCGAACCGCAAATCGTCGCGCAGCCGAACCAGCCAGCGCCGAATCAGCCGGCGCCAAATCAGCCCACGCAAGCGCAGCGCTTGTATCAAGAGGGCTTGCAGGCTCTGCAGAAGCAGGACCGGCCGACCGCCCTCCAAAAGTTCAGCGAAGCGTGGCGCTATCAGGATCAGCTCGATCCCGATACGCGGCAGCAACTCAAGGACAAGCTGACCTTTCTGCGGGCCGGCAATGCACCGCAGCCGCTCGCGACCGGTGAGCCGGCTTCGCCCCTAGAGCAAGTCAATTCGCAGCAAGAGTTGCTGCGCCAGAAGCTGGTCCGCGAGATTCTGAACGAAGAGAAAGCGGCCCAGCAGTTGGCTCAGAAGGAGCCCAAGGCCGCGCTGACGAGTCTGCAGCGCCTGCGCGACCGCATTTCGACGGCGGAAGTCGAAGCTAACGCCCGCAAGCACCTGCTGACGATGGTCGATCGGCTAATCGCGGAGCTTTCGACGTATATCGATCAGAATAAGGCGACGATTGAAGCCAAGGAACAGAACGATGCGGTGAAGACGCAGGTCGTCCGTGAACAAGAGGTCCGCCTGCAAGCACAGGGCAAGCTGGCCGACATGGTCGAGCAGTTCAATAAGTTGATGAGCGAAAACCGCTACGCGGAAGCCGAGATAATCGCCCGCCAGGCGAACGACATTTCGCCGAATGAAGCCGTCGTCGTCAACATGGTCGAGAAGTCGAAACTGGCTCGCAGAATCTATGAGGATTTGTCCGTCAAGGACCGGACGGAACGCGGCGTCGTTGATGTTCTGATCGGTATTGGGGAATCGGCAATTCCCTTTAATGACAGAAATCCAATCGTTTTTGATAAAAAACGCTGGTCGGACCTGGCCTCACTCAAGCGCGGCCCGCTTGATCGCCAGCGCCGAATGACGCCGGCGGAGCTCGAAATCCAGAGATCACTGAGCAAGGGTGTCGAGGTCCGCTTCATCAATCAGCCGCTGAGCGTCGTCATGGACACGCTCGGCCGCATGGCGGGCGTGAATGTCTATCTCGATCCGCAGGGGCTGAACGCCGAAGGCGTGACGAGCGATACGCCGGTCACGCTCAATTTGACGCAGCCCATCTCGCTCAAGAGCGCACTCAATTTGATGCTCAGCCCGCTGGGCCTGAGCTATGTGATTCAGAATGAAGTGTTGCGAATCACCAGCGAGCAAACAAAAGACTCGAATGTTTATGCGAAGGCCTATTACGTCGCCGACCTGGTGATGCCGATTCCGAATTTCGTTCCCAATTCGAGCTTCGGTCTGCCCGGCGCCATTCGCGAAAGCATCGGCGCGCTGGCCGGCGCGGGCGTGATGCCGCGGATGCCGACCGGCATGATGCCGCTGACAATCACCAAGAACGAAGGCCAGCAGCCAACGGCCCAAACGAGCGCCGAGGTGTTGGCGCAGATCAACAATTTCGGCGGCATGCCGGGCATGCGCGGCGGACCGGCGATGCCGGCTTTGGGCAACGGCGCTAATCCGAATTTCCTGGGCCCCGGCGGCATGGGTCGCGGCGCGCAGCCCGACTTCGACAGCCTGACCGAGCTCATCACGAGCACCATCGCCCCGCAAAGCTGGACCGAAGTCGGCGGACCAGGCGCCATCACCGGCTACGAAAACAACCTCAGCCTTGTCGTTAGTCAGACGCAGGACGTACACGAGCAAATTGCCGATTTGCTTGAACAGCTGCGCCGGCTGCAAGACCTGCAGGTCACGATCGAGGTGCGGTTCATCTCGCTGGCTGATAACTTTTTCGAACGCATCGGCGTCGATTTTCAGCTCAGCATCGACGACAATACGGGCCTGAACAATCTGATTCCCTTCTTGCCGAATGTCGCCAACGGCGTGCCCTCGGCGCAGAGCACGCTTTTTGACGACAGCAACAAGAGCCTTTCCATCGGCTGGACGACGGCGGGACCTACTCCGGATCTCGACATCAAGCTCACACAAGGGAGCTTTTCTTCGTCGGCGCCGACGTTCGGTGGGTTTGATCCGAACACGGCTGCCAATTTTGGATTTGCCATCTTAAGTGATATCGAAGCTTTCTTCGTGGTTCAGGCCGCGCAGGGCGACTCGCGCACGAACATTTTGCAGGCGCCGAAAGTCACCATGTTCAACGGCCAGTTCGCGTCGGTCACCGACGTTACGCAGCGGCCCTTCGTCACGCAGCTCATTCCGGTCGTCGGCGACTTCGCCGCCGCACAACAGCCGGTTATCGTGGTGCTGAGTGAAGGCACCACGCTGAGCGTGCAAGCGGTGGTGTCGGCCGATCGCCGCTTCGTGCGGCTGACGCTCGTGCCATTCTTCAGTCAGATTGGCGACGTACAGGAATTCACCTTCTCGGGAACGACCACCACCGACAGCGGCACGACGGTTCAAGATCCGTCGAATCCTGACAAAGACATCACCAACAATGCCACGAAGACGGTCTCTGGCACGACCGTGCAGTTGCCGACATTCGCGATTACATCGGTGAACACTACGGTTAGCGTGCCCGACGGCGGCACAATCTTGCTCGGCGGTATCAAACGCCTGCGCGAGCAGCGCGTGGAGCGCGGCGTGCCGATCCTAAACAAAGTGCCGTATATCAGTCGTCTGTTCAAAAACGTCGGCATCGGCCGCGAAGCGCAGAGCCTGATGATGATGGTCACGCCGCGAATCATCATTCAGGAAGAAGAGGAGCAAAAGCTGGGCATTGAGCTGCCGGAAGGTCCCTAGCTCGACTAGCTCCTGATTCCCGGCTCAGATTCACTTTGAGGGCCGCCGCAGGTTTCTTCCCCCCGGACCTGCGGCGGCTTTCTTCGTTAAATCCTTCTCTTGCTCCTGCTCCTACTCATCTTCCTAGTCCTAATCTTCCTCCTAATCTTTCTCGTTCTCGCCATGGGGCCTAGAACCGGCGCGACGAGTAAGAGCAAGATTAAGATGAAGACGAAGAAGAGGATTGCGATTGAGAGCAGGAGTACGAGAAGGATTAAGCCAATATGTTCCCGGCGCGATTGAATCCTTGGCTCTTCACCGCCGCTCTGCTCGGTGGTCTGGCCGTAGCGGCGGGCGCTTTCGGCGCACACGCGCTGAAGCAGCGCTTCACTAGAACAACGGACGCGGCTGCGGCCGAGCGGAGCCTCGCCAACTGGGAAACCGCGGCTCGCTATCAGATGCATCACGCGCTGGCCTTATTGGCCGTCGGCCTTATCGCAGTTCAGCGGCCAAGTCACTTACTGAATGCCGCCGGCGCGGCCATGACGCTCGGCGCCGTGATTTTCTCCGGCTGCCTGTATGCACTGGTGCTGACCGGGCAGCGTTGGCTCGGCGCCGTTGTACCGATCGGCGGCGTGCTGCTGATCGTCGGCTGGGTGCTATTGGCCGTCGCCAGTTGGCGAAGCATCCAGCCATGACCACGGCCGAGGAGCTAACCAGCCGCGGCGTAAAGCTGGCGCGCGAGCAGAAGCTGTCGGAAGCGATCGACTGTTTCGAGCAGGCCATCAGGCTCGATCCGGATTCAGCGCTGGCGTATCGCAACTTGGGTTTTGCCCGCGAGCTGCTCGGCCAAACCGCGGTGGCGATTGACTGTTACCGGCGTGCCATCGAGATCAAGCCGTTGGCAGTAGACGTTCTGACGCGCCTGGGCGAGCTGCTGTATAAGACCGGCAGCGCGGCTCAAGCGGCGGAATGCTTTGAGCGCGCCAGCGCCCTTGCGCCCGACAGCGCAGCGGCGTTTAACAATTTGGGCGTCGCGTTGGCAAAGCTGAATCGACACGCCGACGCCGCAGCGGCGTTTCGCCGCTCCCTTGAACTTGCACCGGAAAATGTCGTCGCGCTCTCAGGCCTGGGCGCAGCTCTCACGACGCTCGCCGAATTCGACGAGGCCGAGAAGTCGCTGTTGCGCGCCATAGACCTCGATCCACAAGAGCCGAGCGCGTATTCGAACCTCGGCATTCTGTACAAGACGCTCGGCCGATTGGATGACGCCCTGACGAACTATAACCGCGCCATCGAGCTCAAGCCCGACTATGCGGAAGCTCACAAGGCCCGCGGACTGTGCCTGCTTTTGAAGGGCGATTTTGAAGCCGGCTGGCCAGGCTATGAATGGCGCGAGCAGATGGACGATCTGCGATTCGTACATTCAGCGGCGCGCTGGCGGGGCGAACCACTGGCCGGCCGCACGCTGCTGATCGAGACGGAGCAGGGGCTGGGCGATACGATTCAGTTTATTCGCTATGCCGCGCACATTAAGAAGCATCACGACGGGCGAATTATCGTCGCTTGCGAGCCGCAATTAGTCGCGCTGCTCCGCCACGTCGCAGGCATTGACCTGCTGATGGCCCAGAATGAGGCACGACCGCCGTTTGACGTCTGGGTGCCGTTAATGAGCACTCCCGGCATCTTCGGGCACACGCTCGAGACTGCACCCACGCCAATTCCCTATCTTCGGGCCGAGCCTGAGCGAGTAGCACGGTGGGAACACCGTTTGGCCGCGATCCCCGGCAGGAAAATTGGCATCGCTTGGCAGGGAAATCGAGAGAATCCAAGCAACGCAAATCGCAGCTTTCCGCTGGCGGCTTTTGCGCCGGTTGCAGCGATTGATGGAGTGTCGCTTATCAGCCTGCAAAAAGGCTTAGGCACCCACGAGATTGCGGCATCCTTATTTCCGGTTCACACGCTCGGCGACGACTTCGACGCCGGCCCTGATGCTTTTCTGGACACGGCCGCCGTCATGATGAACCTCGATTTGGTCATCACTGTTGACACGAGCATTGCGCATTTGGCAGGCGCTTTGGGCGTAAACACGTTCGTGGCCCTCCCTTTTGTTCCCGATTGGCGATGGACGATGCATGGCGAGCGGACTGCGTGGTACCCAACTATGCGCCTATTCCGGCAACCGGCTCGCGGGCAGTGGTCACCCGTCTTTGAGCAAATCGCCGCCGCCGTGCAAACGTTACTCCGATGAAAAGCTCGCATGGCACGGCATCTTCCGCCGAGACGTGCGCCTGGAAATAATGGGCGGCATGCAACGCCGTGGGTTTACGCTCGTTGAACTGCTGGTGGTGATCGCCGTTATTGGCGTTGTCGTCGCGCTGATACTGCCCGCTGTGCAGATGGCCCGCGAGTCAGCCCGCCGCACGCGCTGCGCCAACAATCTGAAGCAGATCGGTCTGGCGATTCAGATGTACTACGACGTCAATCGCGGGCTGTTTTTCCTGCATCATCCGTTCGACGCGGATGTCGAGGCCAACGAAGCCAAGGCCGACTCGTTTGCCGAGATCTATTGGGAAGACAAGCTGATGCCGTTCATCGGCGGCGCTGGCGAGCAAGACGAAGCACTGGCGCGCTCCGGCAAGTGGTCGGCGATTGAATCCGTCTATCGCTGCCAGAACGATCCATCGAAGCGCAAGCCGTTTATCGAGGATGACGGCCAGATCGACGGCATCGAGCACCGCACCAGCTATCTGCTCAACTCACTGCTGAGCCATAAGACGCGCCGCTACGGCTACTGGACGCTGGCCCGCTTTCAGAGCGAGTTTGGTCTCTCGAATTTCGTGTGCGTGTCCGAGCGCGACGCGAAAGCCTTTTCACCGCCCTCCGATAACGACCCGCGGCAGGACGATTATGACATTTGGCTCGGCACCGAGACGATTCAGCCGTGGATCGCGTGGGGGCGTCACACTAGGACGGCCAATTATCTCTATCTCGACGGTCACGTCGTCAGCTTGCCTTGGGACGCCGCCGTTATCGACATGTACCCGGAAAAGGGCGTGCTGATCAAAGACGCGACGTACGCTCAGTAACCTCTTCGCGAGTCGCTATTTTTCGCCCAGAGGCACATCACGGTTTTCGCGGTGGCAATCGGCGCATTGCTTGGTCAGGCGCGTCAGTGTGGCTTTCGCTTGTGCGCCTTCGTTAGCTATTAACGCCGACTCCAGCTCGCTTGCCGTAGCCTCCGCAGCGCGCAGTTGCCGCACAAACGACTCAGGTCGCTGCTGGCCGACGCTGCGCGCTAGCTCCGCAAATTGCTCGCGCAGCTGCAGTGCTTCATACGCCGCCGTTTGGTCCGGCTTGTTGGATGGCGACTTCCAGCCCGCAACCGACATACGCTGCAAATCGTCGTAGCGCTGGTCGATGGTCACCATCGCCTCGGCCAGTGGCGGCACAGCCGCCTTCGCCGGCAGATCGACGGCTAACGCGTCCAATGTGCCCGTGTCCAGCGGGCGGGCGTCGCGCGCTGCCTGATACAAACCGCGGTACGCATCACTGGTTCCTGCGGCGAGCAAAACGTTCTCTGCTGCATTGGCATCCATGAGCCGCGCGGCAACGCACGCCACCGCCGCCGCCGTCGGCGCGCGATGCTTGCCATGATGGCAATGCACATAGATGGGCCCCGGCAGGTCGCGCACCGCCTTGGCCAGTTCTAGTACCCGTTGCCGCGGAATGCCGTCATAGCCATGCGGCAGGTGGGCATAGCGCATGCCGTGGGCCGCTGCCAGTTGAACGTCCGGCGCAGCACTATCGACGCTAATGAGCGTCTTCACGCCCAGGCTTTGCAGCTCGCGAAACGCCGCTTCGCCTTCCGGCAGCCCGCCAGAAATGACGCGCGGATGCAGACGATAAGCGTTCGGCAGGTGCGGCGCGTCAATCTTTTCCGGCCCACGTGGGGACTGGCCGCGCGCAATGGTTGCCACGACGGCCGAGAGCATCGCCAACAGCAACAAATATAGTCTTGGCACAGGATGCCGCTCTTTCGCGCGCATGGCCGAGTATTACGGTCGGGCTGGCGGTTTCGTGGTTCGAAAATAGTCCTGCATCCGTTTTAGCTCATCGACATCGAGGCCGGCGGGCTTGGCGTCGATGACGATTTGCAAATCTTCAACGGCGGCGGCCGTGCGGCCTGTCTCCCAGCGGCAGACGGCCCGCATCCCACGGTCCCGGGCGCTGGTCGGGTCCAGCGCCAGCATCGCGCTCTCGTAACGAATCAACGCCTCGCGGTCGGGACCCGCTTTTGGATTTTGCGCATTCCCAATCAGGTTCAGCAAGATCCGCTGCAGCATCTGGCGGTGGCTGACCGCCTCAAAACTCTCCGACCCCGGCGCTTCGCCTGTTAGCGTCAAGATTTTCTTCACCGCTGACTCTCGAGAGAGCGGCGCGGCGTTGTCAAACACGTCGATCAATTGCGCTGGACCTTTGGCTGGCACGTGCTGGACGACAAAATGCGCCGGCAAGCCGACGCCTTCGATTTTTAGGCCCAATCGCTGGCCCAGTTCGATGTACAAGAGCGACAGCGTAATCGGCAGCCCTTCGCGATCGTCAATCACGCGACTGAGGTAGCTGTTCGCTCTGTGATAGTAGTCAGTCCGGCTGCCATGAAAGCCGTTGTCCTCGAATAAGTACTTGTTTAAGGCGGCAAGGCGATCGTCTTCGGTCGCATCGGCCGCGAGTCGCTGTTTGATCTCTGTTACCATGCGATCAACTTGCTTTACATACGCTTCAACGTCGGTGTCTTCCTCATCCAAGCGAGCGATCGTGAGCGCCGAGCGCAGTAAATCGATCTGCGCGACATCGGGCCCCGCCAGCCGCTGCAGATCAGCGACGACCGTGGCCGTGCGAACGTCCGCCGCCAGGCGCTTGATGTCATCGGCCTTGGCTTGCAGCTCTTTGGCGCGTGTCAGCAGCGCTGCCGACGCATCCCCGGCGCTCGCCGCCAGCGGCTGCAACGTCGTTTCGCCGATTTCGGCGAGCGGGGGCAGACGATCGAGCGTTTCGAAAAGTTTCGACAGGTCACCGCCGTTGACCGGCCTAGCGGCACCCGGCTGACCGACGGCAAACCGACGGAATTCAGCGGCCGTATTACGGAATTTGGCTAATCCCACTCGGCCATCCGAGAATGCGCGATCGGTCGATTCAATCACCGACTCGTCATTCACAAAGCATTGCAGCCGATCCTTTTCCACGTGGACCCTGAGCCGATTCCAATCGCCGGGCCGGTAATGGGAAGATGCTTTTTCCGCGAGCACATGCCAAGAGAAAACGTCGGGGCCTTCAAAGCGGCTGAGCCTTAGCTTGCCGTTCGACGGATAGAAGCCGTAATGCTTTTGTCCGCCATCGCTGTGAAACACAAGGCCCGCCGCGCCCGCCTCGTCATCGAGCTTCACCGTCACGGCTACGTCAAATGGCGGAGTCGCGTCATTGTTTTTGGCCAACAAGAGAGCGCGACCACCAAAACCCGCGCCAGCGCTATCGACCATGATCCGGCCGGCCCGCTGCTGCCACCGCGAGCCAAACAGTGGCTCCCACTGCGAACGGTCGATGGCCCCGATCGTCAGCCAGCGATCGATCGGTACGGGATTGGGCTTGTCGATCAGCGACTTGAGCCCGCTGACGGCAACCGCGAAGCCAAGATTCTCGGTGACCGCCGATTTCAGCGTCACTACGCCAAGAACTCGGCCCTGCATGTCGACGACGGGTCCGCCACTGTTACCCGGTTCAACCGGAACGGCCAACTGTAACATCTTCCGGCCGTCAATTTCGCGCTGGCCGCTGACGACACCGCTGACAACGCTGTGCTTCAGTCCCTGTGGATTTCCAATCACTACTATGGCCTCGCCGTCAACCGGCGGCTCCGTACTACACACCAAGGGCGACAGATCGTCAGCGTCTACTTGCACAACGGCCAAATCAAGCGATCGATCGGAAGCGAGCACCGCCTTAACCGGTAGCGATTTGCCCTCTGCCGTGTGTACCGCGATCGGCCGCGCCTCGCCGATCACGTGCAGATTCGTGGCGATGAGGCCTTTTTTATCAATGACAAAGCCAGTGCCCAGACCCTGCTGCGCGCCGTCACGAGAGCCGTGGCTGATCACGACGACTGACGGCCGAACCTTGGCCGTCAGCGCCTTGACGCTCAGTGGCGCAGCGTCCTCTGCGGCTGCGCCGACGGCGGCGATTAAGAGGACGAGAGTTGCGGAAGAAAGGCGATTCATCAACGACGACTCATGGCGCGGCTTTGGCCTTGCCTTTGCCTTTCTTCGCTTTTGGATTAAGCGATGACGCCTTGGACGGCACGCCCAAGCTGGCTAGCGAGCGCTCGGAAATCCGTTTTACATACTCGCTGGAGTCGCCGGTCGCTTTTTGCAAGGTATCGAGTGCCGGCCGCGCCAAAGGCCCCAGCTTTTCGAGCGCCGCAACGGCCTGAATTCGCACCGAGTCTTGCGGATCGTCCATTGCCGCGACCAGCACGGGCAACGCCTGCTCCGTTTGTCCCAACATGGCCAGCGCCTTGGCCGCCGCGATCCGCGGGGCGGCTGCTTTATCGTTCAGCATTGGCCGTAGCCGCTGACTGGCGGCGGTAGATTCGCTTGCCGCCGATTTCGCGATGTTTTGCGCATGCAGCTGAACACCCATCGCACCCCAATATCGGACCGTCGCATCATCGTCTTTGAGCAATGGCTCCAATAGGTTGAGATCTGCACTTGGCAGCCCGGCCAATTGAGCAAGGGCCCAAGCGGCGTACACACGCTTTTGGCCTGTGGATGAGTCGAACTCCTGATTCCACGCTTCCTTCGAGCGGCCGAGGAACGTCTCTTCGCCTGGCGCAACGGCAGACGCTGCAAGCACGGTCGCGAACACCAACCCACTTATACCCAAAACTGCTTTCATTCCGCGCTCCGCATTTTGCATTCTGCATTCAAAATCACTCGCCACTCTTTTCGCCGCTGCGCAGATCGATTCGCCGCTTCCAGGTTGCCTTCCGCTTCTTCGCGCGCGGATGATGATGGGGCGCGAGCTTCTGCGGCAAAAAGCCCATCACGCCGCCGGGCATTCGCTCAATCAACTCGATCTTAGCCGCCCGGGGTCCCTTTTTCTGAGCCGGCGGCTCATCACGGTTTCGCTTCGCGAACTCAAACTTCACCGGCTGATTCACTGTCAGCCGCTGAAACACGTCATCGCCAATCTCGGCGGCGTGGAAATAAACGTCCAGCCCCCCTTCGTGCCCGATGAAGCCGAAACCGCGGTGGGGGGTGATAGCCTTAATAACGCCGTAAAACATGCTGCTCTTAGCGACCTTCGTCTCGTCAACCGACGACGCGTACAATTCAATCATCTTAGTACGGAGTACTGCGTACTGGGTACTCCGCATTATCGAACGCCGCGAGCAACTCCGCTACCTTCTCTGCTCTAGCGTCGCAATTCATTATGCCGCATTCGTACATCATCGCCGCACGCCGCACGCCGATTGGCAAACTTCTCGGCTCACTGTCAGCGGTCCCCGCGCCGCAGTTGGCAGCAACGGCAATCCGCGCCGCCTTATCGGATGCACAACTTCTGCCGGAGCGCGTGGACGAAGTGATCCTTGGCAACGTACTTTCAGCCGGAATTGGGCAGGCGCCTGCGCGGCAGGCAGCGCTGGCCGCCGGAATTCCAGCCACCATCGGCGCGGTAACGATCAACAAAGTCTGCGGCAGCGGACTGATGGCGGTCATGCTGGCCGATCGCGCAATTCGGGCTGGCGATGCACAGGTCGTCGTCGCCGGAGGCATGGAGAACATGAGCCTTGCCCCACATCTGCTTATGAACGTGCGAGCCGGCTGGAAGTACGGCAATCAAACGGTCCTCGATTCGATGCAGCATGACGGCCTGTGGTGTGCCTGCGAAAACACGGGCATGGGCGCGCTGGCGGACTATACGGCCGCCAGGTGCAGCGTCACACGAGCGGCGCAGGATGCTTTTGCTGCCGAAAGCCACGCCCGGGCAATCGCGGCTCGCGATGCGGGCAAGTTCAAATCCGAGATCGCGCCGGTGCGAGTGAAGAGCGGTAAGACAGAGGTGCTGGTCGATCAGGATGAAGGCCCGCGAGTCGGTTGTACCGCCGCCGAGCTTGCAAAGTTACGACCGGCCTTTGCGGCTGACGGTACCGCAACGGCCGGAAACGCCTCGCAGATCAGCGATGGTGCAGCCGCTGTGATTGTTGCCTCCGAAGCCGTCGCCGGTGAGATTGCGTCTCCCATGAAAGCTCGAATCATCGCCTCGGCGACGAACGCCGGGGAGCCGAAGGAACTCTTTACGGCACCCGTTGGCGCGATCGAAAAAGTACTGGCGAAGGCGAAGCGGCGCGTCGCGGACATTGATCTCTTCGAGCTAAACGAAGCGTTTGCGGCACAGTGCCTAGCCTGCGCCGGCCCAGTCAATATCGACCCGACCAAGCTCAACGTACATGGCGGAGCAATTGCCTTGGGACACCCTATCGGTGCCAGTGGCGCGCGAGTGCTCGTGACACTTCTACATGCCTTAGCAAATCGCGGCTTAAAGCGCGGCCTAGCGGCCCTTTGCCTGGGCGGCGGCGAAGCGGTGGCTATGATCGTCGAGCGCACGGCCTAGCGACTCGTCTTTGTGAAAGTCCCCGTGAATGCGACAATGGCGGCATCGGTCCGCGCTGTCAAAGGAGTGAGCATTGAGATTCGCTGGGATGCTGTTTGGATGCATGCTGCTATTGCCTCTGGCCGGATGCGGCCGCTCGTCTGGTGCGGCGAACCGCGAGTCGCCGGCTGCCGAACTTCCGCCGTCACCAAAGCACAAGGCGTCTTTTAGCGCGAAGCCAACCGCGGAGTGGACTGCCAACGAAATTCTCCAGCAGCTTCTATCGACCTACCGCCAGGCAAAGTCCTATCGTGATAGCGGCGTTGTGCGACTCGCATTTCGCCGCGGCGGACAACCGATTGCTGAAGACGCTCCGGCAGCAGTCGCCTTTGAGCGGCCCGGCAAATTGTCGATTGTCGCTTACCAAGCCACGGTCAAATGCGACGGAAAAGAACTACGGGCGCGAATCGACGAACCGCCGAATAATCTCGATGGCCAGGTTGTCGTTCGTTCCGCGCCGCGATCACTGACGCTCAGCGATCTGGCGGGCGACGAACTGCTGTACGAGACACTTTGTAGCCGCTTGCGACGACAGCCGATTCAACTGGAGTTGTTGCTGGAAAACAGCGGGCTGGTATCGGCGCTAGGCGCCGACGTGGCCTGCGAGCGACTGAGCGACGTCTCACATCAAGGCCACTCGTGCTTTCGCGTGCAGGTGCCATCGCCCGGCGGCGCATTTGTCTTCTGGGTCGATCAGATCGAGGGCTTGCTGCGGCGACTCGATTATCCCGCGCTGGCTTTGGTACCGGAATTCATCGCCCGCGACCCGGACGTAACGAATCTCGAGCTATACGCCGATCTACGCGGCGCGAACCTTGATCAGCCGATTCCTGCGAGTCAGTTCGCGCTGGAAGTGCCGACTGGCGCAAAGCGCATGCAACGGTTCGCTCGCCCACCGCAGCCGCTGCCTAGCAATCTGTTTGGTAAAAAGCCATCGGAATTCTCCTTTACGCGTCCCAACGGCAGCAGACTGAGCGATCGCGATTGTGCGGGCAAAATCACGGTGCTGGCGTGGTATCACGACAATCCAGCCTGCCAGGCGACGCTGCAGCAGGTGTCGCTGGCCGCGGAACGACTGCAAGGCGACGCAACGGTCATGGTTCTCGCCGTCGCGACCGATCCTCACGCGACGGGTACTGAGCTGCTGGAGCGCCGCCTCGGCGAATGGGGCGTGCGGTTGCCTCTGGTTCGCGATCTACAGGCCTTTGGCGATAAAGCGTTCCACATCGAGCAGCAGCCGGCGATCGTGATTCTCGATCAACGCGGCGCCGTGCAAATCTTTCAACTTGGTGGCAGTCCGGAGTTAGCCGATCAGATCGCCGCCATCGTCGAGCGGCTGAAGCGCGGCGACGATCTGGCAGCTGAGATCGTCGCGCAGCACGAGCGGGAGCAGCAAACCTATCAGGCGTTGCTCGCGCGTGGCGGACCCGAGCCACGGGAGATCGTCGATCTGCCCGAGGCCGTCATTCGCCGCCGCAGCGAGCCGTCGAAGCTCCGCGTCGCGCCCTTGTGGGAGAACCACGACATCAAGCATCCCGGCAATTTCGTAATTGCCACTGAGGTCGGTCAAGAGCCGCGTATCTGTGTGTTTGATGGCCCGCGGACGATTGCAGAAGTTGCCCCAGACGGAAAGCTACTCCGGCGATCTCCGCTGGACATCCCTGAACCCGCCGCCGTGACATTCGCACGGACAGCGATCGACGCGCAAGGGCAGCGTTATTTCGTTGCCAGCGCGCCCTTAGCACCACAGTTGTTTGTCTTTGACGCCGAGTGGAAACTGCGTTTTGCCTTTCCGCCGCCCGATCAGCCGCCTCTCGAGGTCCTCGATTTGACGTTGGTCGATCTTGACAATCCAGCAGACGCGCCGGAGATCGTCGTAGCGACTGCGAGCCAGGGTATCATCGCGCTGTCGCTCGACGGCAACGTTCGCTGGCGCAACACCGCGGTGCGCGGCGCGACATCTGCCGCTTCAACCCCGGCCAACGAAGCGGACCCAAGTGCTATCTTAATTGCGGGCGCGGAAGGCAGTGGTATTACACGGGTTGATGCTGCGGGCCACGAACAACCTCCGATCAAAGTTGGGAACTGGCCGGTGGGGCGGATTCTGGCCGCTCGGCCCAGCGCTGACAAACTGAACTCTCTGCTCGCTCTGTCGCAAAATGCCAAGCTGGAGCCGTTCGCTGTTGGTTTGACCGATCAGCTGCAGGAGCTCTGGAACTATCCTCTGCCGCCGGGCGTGCATCTCTTGCCAATCGAGCCAATCGCGTCCAGTCGGGCGCTCGACCCGCAAAACGGCGAATGGTGGATCGGCGGCCCGGACGGCTCGATCCACGTCATTACGGCGGACGGTCGGTTCTTTGATTCGTTCTATTTCGGAGCGCCGCTGACGGGCCTGTCCGCGGCCCGACTGGCCAAGGGGGCCGTGCTTCTGGTTTCAGCGGCCGGCGGCCTGTCTGCCTGGCAAGTGAGCCTGCCATCGACACCCAAAAAGAGCCGCGAATATTGAACAATCGGCCCCGCGTGCTTGACTTTTGCTGCCGGCCAAGGCGACACTTTTGGCTGGCAGGCGCATTGAATACCTCAGCGGCTCGCGCTCGCATCAAGTGGATAGCAGCTAACCGCTTCGCAATCGATTTCACACCATTTACTTCAAGCAGGAACCGGCTATGAGACTGATGCATCGCGTTTCGATGGTTATTGCGGTGATCGCGGTCGCGATGACGACCGCTTCGGCGACCGCCCAGCAAAAAGGCAAGGGCGGCTTTCGCGGCGGCGGCTTTGGTGGCGGTGGCGCCAATAGCCTCGTGGCAATCGCTGCCATGGAACCGGTGCAGAAGGATATCGGCTTGAGCGGCGATACAGGAAGCAAGATTACCTCGTTGCGCGACGACGTGAACGCCGCGCGGCAGAAGGAATTGCAAACCGCGGGTGTCAACTTCCAAGGCTTTCAGAACATGTCGGCCGATGAGCGCCAAAAGATGCGCGACAAGATGGCCGACATCGACAAGAAGCTGAACGATGAATTTAACCCCAAGCTCAAGGCCCTGGTCTCGGCCGATCAATACAAGCGGCTGCAGCAGATTCAGCTGCAGTCCAATCTGCGGTTCCGCGGCCCTGGCGCGCTCACCTACTCCGATGTTGCTTCGGAGCTGAAGCTGAGCGACGAGCAGAAAAAGACGCTCAACGATCTGCAGACCGAATATGACGCCAAACAGCGCGAGCTGTTCACGGGCGGCGGCGGCTTCGATCCGCAGGCCGCGGCTAAGTTGGCCGACGAGCGAACGAGCAAGACGATGGAGGTGCTCACTGCGGACCAGAAAGAAAAGCTGACTTCGCTGAAGGGCCCCGCATTCGACGTCTCGCAAATCGGCTTCGGCGGCGGCCGCCGCGGCAAGGGCAATTAAGCCTTTCCGCGAATTGGATTGCTTCTGCCCCTCGGCCGAACTGTCATCGGCCGAGGCGGCTTGTGGCGCGTTGACTAGGAGTTGAAACATGCTCATCCTCCGCTCGGTTTTCGTGCTGACGCTTGTCCTGACGCTGTCTCAATCTGCGTTCGCGCAGCGGTTTGGCAGTCGGACCAATAGCCTCGTTTCGATCGCGGCCAACGATGCCGTGCAAAAGCATCTGGGCCTGCCCATGGATGCTGTCGGCCGGCTGAACACACTCAACGACGAGTACCGCACCGCGGCGCAGAAAAAGTACGAGGCGATGGGCATCGACTATTCCGCGATTAGCGATCTGCCGGCTGCCGAGCGCGCGGTCGAGACACGCAAGGCCTCCGAGAAGACTATCGAAGTCAACCGCGCATTGGCCGCTCTGTTTCTGCCCAAGCTGCAGGCCAACCTGACGCCCGACCAGATCACGCGCCTCAAGCAAATTCAGCTTCAGGCGTCGGGTGTCGATGTTTGGCTTGAGCCGGAGTCCGTCAAAGAGCTTGACTTGAACCCCGAGCAGCAAGCCAAGCTGACCGAGCTGCGCAACGACTACAGCCGCCGGCAGGCGGCCCTCGACGGCGACTTTCAGCAGCGGTTTGCCCGCATGCGCGAGCTGACCACGGAGCGCGACGGCAAAGCTGTCGAGCTGTTGACCGCCGCCCAGCGGACAAAACTCGATGAGCTCAAAGGTGCGCCATTCGACGTCAGTCAGCTCGGCTACCGGCGACGCGGCAACAACTAGCTGAGTCAATCACTAGTCGAGCCAACCACTAGCTCGCCTTCGGCCCGGCAAACCACACGTCCTGGCTGACGTTGGCTTCGTACTTGCCAAAGTTCTCGCGGAACAGGCCCGCCAGCTTGCGCGCTGTCGCGTCGTAAGCAGCGGTGCTCTTCCACGTGTTTCGCGGAGTGAGTATTTCTGCCGGCACGCCGGGACAGGCCGTCGGCACCTCCACGCCGAAAATCGGATCGGTCTGCGTCTTCACGCTCGCCAGCGCGCCGCTGTGAATCGCGTTGATGATGGCCCGCGTGATTCGCAGCTTCATCCGCTCGCCGGTTCCATGCGCGCCGCCGCTCCAGCCGGTGTTGACCAGCCAGACGTTGGCACCGTGCTGCTTGAGCTTGGCCGCCAGCAGCTCGGCGTATTTCGCCGGATGCCACACCAAAAACGGCCCGCCAAAGCAGGGCGAAAACGTGGCTTGCGGCTCCGTCACTCCCATCTCAGTCCCCGCAACTTTCGCCGTGTAGCCGCTGATGAAGTAGTACATCGCCTGCGCATGGCTCAGCCGACTTACCGGCGGCAGCACGCCGAAGGCATCGCACGTCAGGAAGATCACTTCGCTGGGATGCCCCGCCACGCATGGAATCTTCGCGTTGTGGATGTATTCGATCGGATACGCGCCTCGCGTGTTCTCGGTAATGCTGCTGCTGTGAAAATCGACGTGATGCGTCTCCTGGTCATACACGACATTCTCGAGCACGGCGCCAAACCGCAGTGCCTGATAAATCTCCGGCTCCGACTCAGGCGCGAGATGAATGGCCTTCGCGTAGCAGCCGCCTTCGATGTTGAAGACGCCGTGATCAGTCCAGCAATGCTCGTCGTCGCCGATGAGCAGGCGCGTCGGATCGGCTGACAATGTCGTCTTGCCGGTGCCTGACAAGCCAAACATCAGCGACGACTGGCCGGTCTTCTCGTCGCACGTCGCCGAGCAGTGCATCGACAGGATGCCTTGCTTGGGACCGAAGTAGTTCATCATCGTGAACACGCCTTTTTTCATCTCGCCGGCGTATTCCGTGCCCAGGATCACCATTTCGCGCGATTCGAGGCACAGGTCGATGCTCGTCTTCGACGTCATGCCAGCCGTGCGCTGGTTAGCGGGGAATTCGCCCGCGTTGTAAATCACGCCGTGCGGCGTGCCGAAGTCGCGCAGCTCTTCGCGCGTCGGCCGGATCAGCAGGTTGTGCATGAACAGCGCGTGGTACGGCCGCGTGCAAATCACCCGCACCTTCGCCCGATACTGCTCGTCCCAACCGGCATAGCCATCGACGACGTACAACCGCTTGCGCGTGTTGAGGTAGTCCTTGGCCCGCTCGAGGTTGATCTGAAACGTGTCGTGATCGACCGCGATGTTGACATTGCCCCACCAAACGTCTTTCTCCGAGTCGGGATGCTTGACGATCCGCTTGTCCTTCGGGCTGCGGCCGGTCTTCGAGCCCGAATAAGCGATTAGCGCCCCGGTGTCCGAGATGTCGCACTTGTCGTCTTCGCGGATCGCCTCGGCATAGAGCGTGGCCGGCGCGAGGTTGCGGCGGATGTCTTTGACCGTGATGCCGACATCGCTCAGGTCGATAGACGATTGTGGCGCATGCAGCGGCACGGTGTCAGCCATGGCTTCATCCGAGAGTTAGAGGAATTTGAATTGTCGCGCGCATAAAAAACCCCGCAAGACGAATCATGTCTGGCGGGGTTTGGATCGTCAAAATGCTGCGTCAGTCGAAGCGACGGTCCTTCGCTCTTCGGCTAACGCTCTGGGTGGCTGTGTTCAGGCACCCAACAGCAACTAGCGTCGGCCGAACAAGCCGCGGCGACCGGTGTTATACGCGTAGGTCGTCGTGGTGGGCTGAGTCGCCGTCACGGTCGCCGGAGCCGGCGTGGTGGCAACGGCATTCACGCCCGGAGGGGCATTGTTCGTGTAGGCTTGCTTGCCCGAATCTGCATACCCAACCGAGCAGTTACCGCCCGGGCAGCCGCCGCAGCTCTTGCAGCCGTGACGACCGAAAGCCTGAGCCTGCTCCGCGATCATGAGCGAGCCGGCGACAGCGAGGACCATTCCGAGATACTTGACCATTCTCCATCACTCCTTTTACAGGTCGTTATGAACGCCAAAAAGTGGCCCGGTGAATTTAATGGCTAGGTAAACTGCGTCAAGTGGGGCGAGATTGACGGTGGCTTTCACTTCTCCTTCGTCAATTGTCAGTTGTCAGTTGCTATTCCCTATTCCGGACTTCCCTGCCTTCCTAACGCTTCCATTTTCTTTTTTTTCTGGGAAGTGCGTCGCCTCGTTCGTCGCTAAGTCACTGCCGGACAATGAGTTGCTCAATTTGCTTCCCAGTTCCCGGAGGGAAGTGTGGGAAGTGGAAGAAAACTTATGCACGTTTTCCGCTTCCCCGCGTCACGCTTGCGCTGGGGCCGGTCTCCAGACCGTGCCACTCCCGCCCCTGCCCCGACCGCTCACAGCCGGCTGCCGAATCGTGGCCGCCGCCACCGTCAACTGACCACTGTCAACTGTCCCTAATGTCTATTGCAAAACGGACCCAAAAGCGGGCGATAAATCTGGGCGGTTTTGAAAAGATTTCCCGGAAAAAGTTCGGGCCGGGGGCGCGGGGCCGCGGACTGGACACCGCCGCGGCTGTTTGGGTACTCCGAGCGTGGGCGGTTATTTGACGGGTGACGAAAAAATGGCGGCATGTGATTGTCGGATTCGCCTACGCCGCTTCGCGGCTGAGGATCGCTAGTCCGGAGAGAGAGAAAACAAAAGCATTAGTTATCCGTCTTACCAAGCGCCTAGTAGTACGCGCTTGTCTATTGAGAGTTGCTGTGTGGAGTCGCGTTGTCGATTGTCTTGCGGTTGTTTCGCTGGCGTTGTGCTTGGCGGTGGTGGTGTTTTGGGTCCGCAGCCGCAGTGGGTATGACCAGGTGAAGTGGACGTATTCGCGCTGGCTGGCCGACGGCAGCGCGGCGGGCAGCTATGTGGAGGTTGGGTCGGATCTGCGGCTGGGCGTTTCGGTGGGCTCGGGTCGGGTGGGGCCGTTCAACGGTCGGCTCGTGTGGGGATATCACATCAACGCCGACGAAAGCGGGGGTTGGCCGCGGCTGGAATTTCATCGCGAGCGCTACGACGCGCTGACAAAAATCGTGAATAAGAACGATCGGCTGCTATCCGGCGCTTGGCCGCCGATCGAGTGGTATTACGCGAGGCGCCGGCTGCCGACCGATGGCGACGACAGCGTCCACCTTGCCGTGGGTGTATCGCACTGGCTGGTCGCCGCGCTGTTGGCGGTTTTGCCGGGCTGGGTTGCGTGGCAGCGGCGATTGCGATTCAGCCTGGCAGCGATGATCGCGGGTGTGGCGGCCGTGTGCGTGCTGCTGGCGTTTGTGGCGCCGCTGGTGCGGGGAAGCGCGGGGTGGTGATTGGGTGGCACGGTCTGGAGACCGGCCACAACGGTAGGGCGGGAGACCGGAACACAACGTCATGTGCCTCTTATGAGCCCAAGTTGCGAGCAACTTGTGGTACCCGTGTTATAATTGCCGTCGGAGGCGAAGCGATGACAATTACGGTGCAAGCCGTGTATGAAAACGGCGTTTTGAAACCGGCACAGCCGCTGCCGCTCGACGAGCTGCAGACGGTTCAAGTCACCGTTGAAACCGAGAAAGTACCGCTGCGCGACCATTCGGCTTTCTTGAATAGCTACGCACCGGAGGATGAAGGCCTTTACGATGCCTATCCGACCGGGTGAGTTTTGGGTCGCCGATATTGCCTTCACCGACGGCACCGCAAGCAAGAAGCGGCCGATCCTCGTCTTGTGGCTGGACGGCCAGGACACTGTTGTCGCGGCTGTCACCTCTGCCTCTCCGCGCACGGCTACCGACGTGATGTTGACCGATTGGAAAGCGAGTGGCCTGCGCGTTGCCTCGACCGTACGACTTTCCAGGTTGGATTGCCTCGAGCAATCGCTCTTCATTGCGCGCATTGGCATGATCTCTCAGGCGGATGGGCAAGCCGTCAAGCAAGTGTGGTCGTCAAGTATTAAGCCGCAGTTCTAATTCGCCTGCTGATGGCGAGCGAAACTTGCGGCTGCGGTGCGATCGGCCGATAATCGACGCTTACTTTGCACATCGTCTACTTGGAACATCCTCACCCCGGCCCTCTCCCAGAGGGAGAGGGAGTACTTTCATGCTTCGATATCTCGCCGCCGCGCTGTCTGTGTTGTTTCTCGCTGAAGTTGCCGGCTCGCAGGAGGTTATTCCCCATCATCAAGACAAGCCGCCGGGGCCGGCGCTGACGCCGCAAGAGGCGATCCGCGCGATGACGGTGCCGGAGGGGTTTTCGGTGGAGCTGGTGGCGAGTGAGCCGGAGATCGTCAATCCGGTGGCCATGACGTTCGATGAGCGGGGGCGGATTTGGATTACCGAGAGCCTGGAATATCCGCGAAAGACAGCCGGGGCGGGGCAGGATCGCGTGAAGATGCTGGAAGATACGGATGGGGACGGCAAGGCCGACAAGTTCTCGGTGTTTGCCGAGGGGCTGAATATTCCCAGCGGCATCGCCGTCGGCCACGGCGGCGTGTGGGTGGCGAATTCGCCGGATATTCTCTTTTATCCCGACGCCGATCGCGATGCGAAGCCGGACGGGCCGCCACAGGTTGTTGTCAGCGGTTTTGGCCGCAGCGACACGCATGAGCTGCCGAACTCGCTGACGTGGGGACCGGACGGCTACCTCTACGGCCTCAACGGCGTGTTCAACTTCAGCCACGTGAAGTACGCGAAGGAGAATCCGAACTACAAGGAGGATCATCCCGGCTGGCAGTTCACGTGTGCGATGTTTCGAATTCATCCGGTGACGCGGGAGTTCGAGATCTTCTGCGAAGGGACGAGCAACCCGTGGGGCATCGCGTTCGATCACGAGGGCTCGGCGTTCGTCAGCGCGTGCGTGATCGATCATCTGTGGCATCTGGTCCGCACCGGCTATTACCACCGGCAGGGCGGTCCGTATCCGCCGTTCACGTGGAAGATCGACAGCATCGTCAAGCACACGCACCAGAAGGCGGCGTACTGCGGCCTGCACTATTACGACAGCGACGCCTACCCCGAGCAGTACCGCAACAAGCTGTATATGGGCAACATCCACGGCAACTGCATCAACGTCGATAAGCTGCAGCGCGACGGCAGCACGTACTTTGCGACGGGCGAGCCCGATTTCCTCTCCGCCAACGACGCCTGGTTCATGCCCGTCAGCCAGAAGACCGGCCCCGACGGCTGCCTGTACATCCTGGACTGGTACGACCGGTATCACTGCTATCAAGACGCCAACCGCGACAGTGCCGGCATCGACCGGCTGAAGGGGCGGCTGTATCGCGTGCGTTACAAGGACACGCCGCGAGCGGGGCAGTTTGATTTGGCCGAGAAGACGGATGAAGAGTTGATTGCGCGACTGGGTGCGCGCAATGACTATACATGCTCGATCGCACAACGCCTGCTTGTCGAGCGACGTTGGAAACGCGGGTTCATTGAGACGGACCCCATCATGAAACCGGTAGAGGATTTAATCTTTGATGAATCGCGGTCGCCACTAGCCCGGCGTTACGCGGCATGGCTCGCGCTTTCTCTTCAATTGCCGGCAGATCGGTTGGTTTTGCGGTTGCTTAAGCACCCTGATCCTTCGATCCGCGCGTGGACGGTAAGGTGCGTGGCGCAATTCCAGGCGGGCCCGGAAGTGCTGGCGCGGGTGGACGAAATGCGATCAGATTTGTCGGACGACGTGCGTCTGCAAGCCGTGATTTTCACAGCGACGAAGAGAACGGTCCTTCACCGAGTTGATGCGTTCATGGACGCACTCGAACGGTGCGCAAAGGACAAGTTGATTCCGCACATCGTCTGGCAGAATCTGCATCCGCTTTTTGAAGACGACGGCGGCACTTTTTTTCTTCAATTCGCGCAGCGCTTAACACAAATCGATCTCACGGAAGCCCCTGCGACTCGTGCGATTCTGCCAAGAGTTATGGAAAGGATCCTCGCCAGCCCGGCAGCCGGTTACGCAAATGCGCTGTTCCTCGCAATTCGTGATCGCGCCCCCAACGATGCGTGCGACTGTTTGCAAGTGATTGCCAGCCGTGCTCAGTCCGGCGAACTGCGCGGGGATCGTCTCGATAAGGTGCGCGAGTTGTTAGTTCCAACGTTGGTTCGAATGTTTGATGAAACACCAAATCATGCGGCTATCACGGACGCGGCTATTGTAGCTGCCTCGCTGAGAGAACCTCGTGCTTATGATCGTTGCCGCCGAACAGTTGCGGACTCGTCCGCAGGAATTGCGATTCGGGGGCGCGCACTGGCGGCACTGATCGCGGCAGGTGACCCAGAGGTGGTGGAGGTTGCAGCACGTTTATTGCACGATTCGCAGTCGGATCAGCAATTCTCTGGCCAGGTACTCTCCGCTCTCGGCAAGCTTGAAGATCCACGGCTCGCCCACGTCGTGTTGACAGCTTATCCCTCGATGGCAGCCGATGTGCAGCCGAAAGCGATTGAGCTGCTGACGCAGCGGGCGATGTGGGCGAAGCCGCTGGTGGAAGCGATTGGCGCGGGGAAGATTCCGGCGAGCGCGCTGAACGTGAATCAGATTCAGCGGCTGCTGGCGCTGAAAGACAAGGAGCTGACGGCAGCCGTGAATAAGCACTGGGGTTCGATCCGCACGACGCGCGATCCGGCGCGCGAGCAGCTTGTGGTGGAAATGCGGAAGTTGATTCGCAATACGCCGGGCGATGCGCATCGCGGCATCGAGGTGTTCAATCGCGTCTGCGGCCAGTGTCACAAGATTTATGGGCAGGGGCAGGACGTCGGGCCGGACATTACGGGCAATGGCCGGGCGTCGGTCGAGCAGCTTTTGTCGAACGTTTTTGATCCAAGCCTGGTCATCGGCGCGATCTATCAGGCCAAGACGGTGCAAGCAGCCGACGGGCGGATTGTCACCGGTTTGCTCGTTGAAGATAGCCCGCAGCGGGTCGTGCTGAAGACGCAGGGCGGCAAGCTGGAAACGATCGCCCGCGAGGATGTGGAGGCGATGAAGACCAGCGAGCTATCGCTGATGCCCGAGGGGCTGGAAAAACAGCTAAAGCCGCAGGAAATCGCCGATCTGTTTGCGTTTATCACGCTGGATAAGCACCCCGACGATCCGGCGGCCAGGCCGATTCCCAGCGGGGATGCCGGAAAGAAGTGAGCGTCTCAAACTGGGTCATGCTTCGCAAAACCCAGCCACCCATTCGCTCCGTGAAAGAACCGCCGGCCTGGTGTGTCTAATATCTAGGACACCTTTACCGTTCTGCCCCTGGCGGGCGAGTTATGCCCAGCTTGCCCGAAACTCGCGCTAGCTTGATCGTGCGATTGCCCGATCGTGGGGACGTGCGGGCTTGGGACGATTTTGTGGCCGTGTATGCCCCGCTGGTCTATCGGCTGGCGCGGAAGCACGGCCTGCAGCCGGCGGATAGCGACGACCTGGTGCAGGACGTGCTGGCAGCGGTGGCGCGGTCGGTCGAAGCGTGGCTGGCGCGAGAGGACCGCGGCCCGTTTCGCGCATGGCTCCTCACGATTGCGAAGAACACGGCGCTCAACGCGCTGACGCGGCAAAAATATAAGGCCAACGGCAGCGGCGACAGTGACATCGCGCGGCGGCTGGCGCAGCAGGCGTGTCAGAATGGCGACGCAGCGAGCGAATTCGATTTGGAATATCGCCGCGAGCTGTTCCGCTGGGCGGCGGAGCGCGTCCGTGAGGAAGTGACCGAGAAGACGTGGCAAGCCTTTTGGCGCTCGTCGGTCGAAAAAGAACCGATCGCCGCAGTGGCGAAGGAACTCGATATGAGCGTCGGCAGCGTGTACATCGCCCGCAGTCGGGTAATGGCACGGCTGAGAGAGGCCGTTGGCATCGCGAATACGACTGATCAATATCAAGAGAGGAATTCTCACGCAGAGGCGCAGAGGCGCAGAGGTTGATAAATTCTGTTTTCGCTGCGCTTCAGCGCCTCTGCGTGAGATTAATTGAGACGATGCAAACGTCCGCACAATGCAGCGATGATCGACTTCGCCACCTTCTGGAAGGCCAGGAGGACGATTCAGCAGCACACGTCGAAGAATGCCGGCATTGCCAACAGCGACTCACGGAACTTGCCGCCAGCGGCGACGATTGGCGCGAGGCCAGCAGCATGCTTTCGACGGATGGTGTTGACGCGCTGCTGGCTGCCGAGGCCCGCGAGCGGCCGTGGAGCGAAGCGATTCAAAGCGGCGATGGCCCGCGAAATACCGTGTGGACGGAAACAATGGCCCGGCAGTTACTCGGGCCGCCGTCGCATCCGGAGATGTTGGGCCGCCTGGGGCGCTATGAAGTCGAGCGGCTGATTGGCGCGGGCGGCATGGGCATCGTGTTTAAGGCCTTTGATACGGAATTGAACCGGCCGGCAGCCATCAAAGTCCTCGCGCCACACCTGGCCGGCAGCGGCGCGGCGCGGCAGCGGTTTGCTCGCGAGGCGCGGGCCGCGGCAGCGGTCGTACACGAGCACGTCGTGGCGATTCACAATGTTGAGAGCGACGCGGCGTCGCCGTTTCTCGTAATGCAATATGTGGCGGGCGAATCGCTGCAAGGCCGGCTCGATCGGCAGGGGCCGCTGGCGATTAAGGAAATTTTGCGGATCGCACATCAAACGGCAGCCGGCCTGGCAGCCGCCCACGCGCAAGGGCTCGTGCATCGCGATGTGAAGCCGTCGAACATATTGCTGGAGCAAGGGGTCGAGCGGGCGCTGCTCACCGATTTTGGACTGGCTCGCGCGGCGGACGACGCGAGCTTGACGCACACGGGCTATCTGCCGGGCACGCCGCATTACATGTCGCCCGAGCAGGCCCGCGGCGAGGCCATCGACGCCCGCAGCGATCTGTTCAGCCTGGGCAGCGTGATGTATGCGGTGTGTACCGGCCGGCCGCCGTTTCGCGCCGACACAAGTTTCGGCGTTCTGCGGCGCATTACGGATACAGAGCCGCGGGCGATTCGCGAGGTGAACGCCGATATTCCGTCGTGGCTGGCGGGCATCATCGACAAGCTGCTGGAAAAGACGCCTGCCGATCGGTTTGCTACTGCGGCGGAGCTTGCCAACCTGCTCGAACAATGCCTGGCGCATGTGCAGCAACCGGCGACTGTGCCGCTGCCACAATCATGCAGGGAACAACGGCCTTTGTGGCGTTCCGATCGCAGCACCAGGTTGCGAGCAACCTGGGCTACCCTGCTGTTCACCGCCGCTGCGCTCATCGCGATTTTCGTATTCGTCGCGATTACAAGACGTGAAGAATCTGCCGCCGGCCGGGGGCCTCTTCTGGATGACACGTCGTGGCGTCTTGACTGGGACGCCGCGGCTAACGAGATCGATGCCGCTTCCGCCGAGCTAAGCCAGTTAGAACAGAAAACCAATCTCTTTTGGGACGACCAAGGCGTGCCGCCGGCAAGCGGCCGCGCGTCCCCGGAGCCGATGCCATGAAATGGACCTTTGCAGCACTGAGTCGAGGCCCAGCGGGCCGTCAAGAAATAGCCCGTCCCGTGAGGGCCGTGGATCGTCAACGCGTGTTGAGAATTCGAAGGTCCGGAGGACCGGCAGACGTGCGGCGGGAAGTGTCGGCCCTCCGGGCCTCGAAACGAGCTTGTAACGGTTGTCGCGCACCCCGATCTGATGATCGGGGCTACTTCCTGCCGGCCCTCCGGGCCTGGTCGATCGTTGTGGCCGCGCTCGTCACAGGCGCCGCGCTTGCTCAGCAGCCGTCCAGCGATCCGTTTGCACCGCAGCGGCAGAGTCAGAACAACGTCAAGCCATCCAGTGATCCGTTTGCTGATCCGGCTGATCCTTTCGCGCCGGATCCGCCCGGAGCTCCATTCGCAGAAGCTCGGCTCACGTCCTTCCACCTGACCCATGCAAAAGCCGCTGATGTCGAACGCATTTTGCGCAGTCTGTTTGCCGGGGACTTCAAGTCGATGGCAGTCGATGAGCGCACGAACAGCCTCATCGTGAACGCCGGACCGGGCACGACCGAGCAGATGAAGGCGCTCTTGCCGCGGCTCGATCGGCAGTCGGCCGATGCGCTACTGAAGTCGACACCAAGCGATGCAGCTGCAGCGTCACGCAATGGCTATCTCGGAGCCATTCTCGATGATTCGGACGGGCAGGATCGCGGTGTACGCATCATGTCAATCAAGCCGGGCACGCCGGCCGAGAAAAGCGGCCTCAAGATTGGCGATCTCATTACGGGCATCGACGGTCAGCCGATCACCGGCTTCGGTCAGCTTGATGCGATCCTGAACAACGCGGTCCCGAACCAGAAGCTGGAAATGAGCATCGAGCGAGGCGGAAAGCCGCAGCAAGTTGCGGTCACCCTCAGCGAGCGCCCCGCGGCAACGGCCAGCGACCAAACTCCCAATCCCACGTTTCGTTCGCACCCGCCCTTGGCCTCTGCCGACCCAGCGGCCGCACCGCGGCCGCTCAATCCGCCTGCGATGTCGGATGAACAAATGGCAAACCATATCCTGCGACAGTTCGAGTCGGAAAAAGTCGCCGGCCGCCTCAAAGATTTCAGCATCGACGTCGAGGTCAATAAAGGCGAGGTCACTCTCACCGGGCGTGTGGCCAGCGAAGCGCAACGCGAGCACGTCATCACGCTTGTCCGCCAGACATTGCTGAACGCCAAAATTGTAGATCGGCTGGCGATTAAGCCGTCGAGTGGCGAGCGAGCGGCCGCTTTGCCTGGCGCAACAAGCGACGCGAATGGTATAACGCTGCCGGATGGATCGCGCGTTCAACCCGATGGAAGCCAAATCAAGGTCTTTACGCTCAAAAATATTCGGGCCAAAGAAGCAGAGCGGACCATCACGCAGCTTTTTGCTCGCGACGTGCAGTCGATCGCGGCCGACGAGCGAAGCAACAGCCTCATCGTGCGCGGCGCATCGCACGAGCTGAATCTTATCTACCAGATTGTCACCCGGCTCGACGAGCTGGATGCACGATTGCCGCAGGCCGGTCGATCAGGTCAAGGCGAGTCCACCACGGATGGCAAGTTCGGTGGATTGATCGCGAAACCGGCCGGCTCAACGTCTGAGCTGGCGGGCAAATACGAGCAGCTTGACGGCGAAGCAAAGCGGCTGGCGCGCCAACTGCGTGAGCTGCAAGCCGCACCAGAGGCGCACGCCGGGCCGATCAAGGATTTGACGGCGCTGCTGCACAAGGTCGTTACCGAAGCCTTTGCCGCCCGCCAAGCGCTGCACCAAGCCGAAGTTGCGCAGTTTCAGGAGCGCGTCGCAGATATTCAGCAGACGCTGAAAACGCGCGACAAGCTGAGCAAAGAGATCATCGACAAGCGCGTCAAAGATTTGCTCAATCCGGAGCTTGAATGGCAGGCGGCCGGTGGCGGAGCAGCAGTAGGAGGTAATGCCGCAGCAGGCGGAGCAGCAGGAGGCGGCTTTGGCGGTGCTGGGGCTGACGCGGCAGCAGGCGGTGGCGGCGAAGCAACGGCCGCCGGGGGGGCAGGGGGCGAGCGGCCGATTAACGACGAGTACTGGGCCAATGTTAAATACGGCGCTCGGCATGGCAGCGATGCGGACAAAATCTGGAATACCCTGGGCGTGAAAGTGAAACCGGTTTCGAAGCAGGAGCTACCGAACAAGAGCTATCCCTTCGGCGCCGAGATCACCGAGATTCGCCCCGGCAGCCCCGCTGATGGGTTGAAAGTGGGTGACATCATCGTGACACTCGGCGGCTCGGCGTTTCTCTCGGTGCCGGTCTTGGCTCAAATACTGGCAGAGCCCATCACGAACCGGTCGTCGATCAATCTCAAAGAATTCGAGAAGTCTGAGATCGCCATTTTGCGAAACGGCGAGACACGCGTCTTCGGTATCAAGTTTCCGCTGGAGCCGCCCGCGCTGGAGCCGGCCAGTACGACGCCGAGTATAGAGTCGCCACAATCGTTGTCGCGAGCAACGCCAAACATCAGCCTCAGCGGCAGCGGTCAGGCAGCGACGATCCGAACGCCGGCCGATTTCCGCGACCAGCTTAGGCAGTGGCAGTACATGCGTGATCTTTGGAAGAACGAAAAAAAGCGATCCGATGAAACCGACGAAGAATGGGTCGCGAGAAGAGATGAACAAATCCAGGCCTTCCAGCAGCGGCTCGACCTGGCGCGTGCGGAATACGACGCGCAAATCCGCCTGCTGGAACTGGAGGTCAAGGACGCGCAATCGGCCGTAGAAGCGGCTGACAGGGAGGTCGATCGACTTTCTCGCAGCGGCGTGTCGTCGCGGTCTAATGAAGCCAAGCGCGCGTTGGAGGCGGCCACGGTGAAGCTGCAGCGTGCCAAAACGCTGCTGGAGCTCTATCGCAAAGCCGACCCGCAGCAGGCGACCGAAGTCAAGCCAGCAGCCGAGCCAGTGGCCGAGGAAGTGAAAGGCAAATAAGCGGTTTAGCCCGCAGCCGTGCAGTGGTAACCCGTGTAGCCGTATAGCGCCCGAGGCGGCGTTACGCCGGCTTGTGATCGACCGGCGGGGCTGAACTGCACTGGTCGCCATTGCCCGCAGCGCGGGCAGTGGCAGCGGGCGCGACCGGATCGGATTTCGACTTTCCGGACCAGTCGATGAGAGTCTCGAGCGTGTCGAGCAGCTGGCGTTCCTTGAAGGGCTTGATAATGAGCGCGCTGGGATGCAGGCCCGCCTGCCGGCACTTTACGACCGTGTGCTCCGAATCATAGCCGAACTCCTTCGACAAGATCAGCGGCACGGGCTCGATCATCGGCTTCAGCTTCATCATCAGGTCGAAGCCGCTCATGTCGGGCAGCTTCACGCCCGAGATTACGGCGTGATAGTTGAGATCGCGCTGTCCACAGCGGAACAAAGCCTCTGCCTCGCTGCCGCGCTGCGCCGTTTCAACGACGCAATCATGCGGCTCCAGCAGCGTGTGCGCCGCGCAGCGAATGAATTCATCGCCATCGACGACCAGCACCCGCTTGCCGCGCAGCTTCTCGCGTTTTTCGGGACCATGCGCCGGCACGGCGTCCATGGGCGCGAGCGTCCGGCCGACCTTTTGTATGACATCCTTAATGTCGCGAGCCGTGGTGAGAATTTTTTCCAGCCGCGCCCGAAGCTCAGGATCCACCCCTTCCAGCCGCTCGTTGACGAATGTCGCATCGCAGACGATCTCGTCGATTGGCACGGCGACTTGCCGGTGAATTTCCTCGACGCTTTCTTGTGCCGCGTTCATTCGCTGTGCGGCCAAGAGCTGCAGCGTATTGAGCGACACGGCGACGTCGCGGCAGAAGATCTGCAAAAACTGCAGGTCCGCGTCGGTGAAGGCATGCGGTTGAGGACTCTCGACGTTGAACGTGCCGATGACCTCGTTGTGGAACTTCAGCGGCACGGTCAGCGAGCTCTTGGCTCCCTGCGCCCCGCGCAGATAAAGCGGATCATGCCCCGTGTCTTCGCACAAATAGCTTTTGCCCGTGAATGCGACGAAACCGGTCACGCCGTTGTGTTCTTCGCGAGCGTACAAGTCGCGATTCGAGGCCTCCTGGTCCATGCCGACTTCCAAGAGCGGGACGAGCTGGCCGCTCTTCTGGTCCATCAGACGAATTTCGACCACGTCGAACTTCAGCAGGTCCTTGATGCAGTGCAAAATGTTGGATTTGAGAAGATCCACACGCGCCTCGACCGGCATGTTGAAGATCTCTTCCGGCATGAGGTCGGCCAGCTCGCGTCCGGCGTCTTGGATGGCGGCCAGTTTTTGCTGCTGCTGAATTTCGGCCGTCACATCGCGCAGCGTAACGACCAGGTGCTGGGCTTCCTGTTGGGGGTCGATGATGGGCGCTGCGTGAAGCTGAAAGAAGCGATTATGCTGCGTCTTGAGAATGGTACCGGCGGCGTGGCCCGTCTTGAGCGCGGTGATGAGCGGGTGCTCCTCGCCGCCGACGACCTCCGGCGTGCTAAGCGCCGTGAAAAACTGCTCGCCAATGACATTGCCCCGGTTACACCATTCGATGAAGACGTGGTTGGCCCACAGGATCGTCAGCTCGCCATCGAGCAGCGCCACGGCATCGGGCATGCCTTCGAGAATGCGATCATTCTCGAGCAAGCGGCCCAGCCGCACGGCGTTTTGCAGATGGTCCGCGGCGACGTAGATGCCGTCGTATTTCTCACGCGCGATCCGCGCCAAAGCCCGCAGCGGATTGTGAACGATTTCGACGTCGGCCGATGTCTGCAGACCTTCCGGCAGCGACTCCAGAGAGTCGTTTGGGCTGCAGACGAACAGAATTCGGTGCCGATCGGCCACGGCGCTTATTCCTCCCGCGGCAGGTACATCGAAATTATAGGTCACTGGGTGCAGAACAACAACGCGGATGACGAAACCTCAGTGGACGAATGACAGCCCTTGCCGGCGTATAAGGGTCAACTAGGCCCGAGTTCGTGCCCAAAATTCTGGCCCGCAGTCGCCGGCCGACACGGGTTACTCGTCATCGGCCAGCGACACGGGAAAGGTAATTGTCGTCGCGCCACCCTTCTTTCCGGCCTGATGCCGCAACTCGTTCATCATGTGAGAAATGGCGCGACAGTAGTGACGAACAGCGTCGGCAAAGTGGCCCACCTCGTCCGCCGCCGCTGCCTGCCGACACGACTCGTCCAGCGGCTGCCAGTCCAGAGCCCAGTCGCCCTGACGGGCCGCCGCCCCCAGCTCATCGAGCGTCGCCTTGAGCTTCAGGACCAAGGAATGATCGGGCTTGCAGGACACTTCGGTATAGGGTCCGCGTCCGAGCATCCGCGAGGGACCCAGCGCCCTGCCAGCAACCACCATCACCCGATGAATTACCGCCGCCACCGCAGCGACTGCGGTGCCACCCAGTGTTACGCCCGCCGCCATCAGGTGACCGGTGGCAGCCATCATTGCGGCCGCGAGCCCGCAAACCAGCGCGACAATCCAAATGCCAATTTGAACCGGATACGCCTGGCGCGACGCGCCCAGCCGCAGCGGCTCGTGAGTGGACTGCGCCGTCACAAGCTCGTTGCCGGTCACCTTGGCAATGAGCACCGTGATGTTGTCGGGACCGCCGCGCAAGTTGGCCAGATCGAGCAGCGCCTGCCCCGCTTCCTTCGGCGGCAGACTCGAAAGAATCGCACCGATCTCCTCGTCTTCGACGCGGCCGGTCAGTCCGTCGCTGCACAGCAAATACACATCGTCCAGCGCGATCGGGTGCGGCCCCTCCAGATCGATCTCGACGTTGGCGTTCGGGCCGAGCGACCGCGTGATGACATTTTTCGGAACGACGGCCGACAGGTCAGTCCCCGGCGGCATTTGTCCCGACGCCCGCAGCTCCCACTGCAAGCTGTGGTCAAACGTCAGCTGGCAAATGGAACCGCCACGCATGCGATAGATGCGGCTATCGCCGGCGTGGCCGGCAATCGCGCCTTGAGGCAACAGCACCAGCACACTGCTGGTGGTGCCCATGTTGTGAAAATCGGTATTCGCCCTGCCCCGCCGATTAATCTCCAGGTTCGCCTCGCGAAAGGCCCGCAAGAGCGCGTCCGGCGGCGACAGCTCCGTGTACTTGCGATACAGATACGGCACTTGCTCGGCGGCGATCTTGCTCGCCAGCTCGCCGGCGGCGTGCGCCCCCATCCCGTCGGCCACCATCAAGAAATGCCCGCGCGTTTGCAGCACGTCCTGTGACTGCGCAGGCAAGAGCGCATTCGAGTCCTGATTCGTCGTGCGGCGCATGCCGATGTCGGTCAAGGCTGCTAGCTGCACGCCGATCGAAGAAGTCACCGCACTGCCTTTCGCCGATCCGCCGGCTCAGAATTGAACCGACCTAGGAATTCCGCCGCGCTTTCGCAGCCTTGTCATTCTACCGCCGTGCCATTTTATCGTCGCCGCGCGGTGATAGCAGTATAGCGTCCACCGTGATTCCTGCCCTTGCCGAAAACCATCGACCTAGGCTGGCCGCACAGAGATTCCTATACTTCCGGCCCCTTTTCCAAATCAACCGATGTCCGCCCAAGTCTTGCGCACGAGTCCCCCGCGAGCGTGGCCCTTGCTTGCCGCGCTGGCTGCCGCTTTGCTGTTGCTGACATCCAGCGGCTGCGTGCGGCGTCGGCTGACGGTGCGCACCAATCCCCCCGGTGCGCAAGTCTTCATCGACGATCAGGAAATCGGTACCACACCCTGCTCCGCCGCCTTCGTTTACTACGGCACGCGAAAAATCACGCTCATGAAAGACGGCTACCGAACGGAGACTATCTTTCAGAAGATTCGGCCGCCGTGGTACGAGCTGCCGGGACTCGACTTTCTGGTTGAGAACGTCTATCCGCTCGAACACCGCGATGAGCGAATCGTGGACGTGCAGCTTGTGCCACAGGAACTACTCCCGCAGCAAAAGTTGATCGGCCGAGCACAGTCGCTGCGCGATAATGCCCGCGCAGGGCTGGTCACGCCCGTCGCGGCGCAGGCCACCGATCCGCCAATCGCACCGACGGAGCAAATCGGCTACCCTGGCACGGGCCTGCCCGGCGGCCAGCCACTGCCGTACGAGCCGGTCCCCGGAACTCGCCCGTTCCGGCCATAACCGCCACGAGCATCCCTAGCGCATGGGCCACTGGGCCGACTACTTCTGGCTTTGCTTGTCAGCGTTCGTCGCAGGCGGCATCAATGCGCTAGCCGGCGGAGGAACGCTGCTGACGTTTCCAACGCTGGTGTCGGTGCTGAGCAAATCGCACCCACTGGCACTGGCCGAAGTGTTGGCTAATGGCACCAGCACGGTGGCGCTGGTTCCCGCGTCGCTCGGCAGCTTTTGGGGCTTCCGCCGCGAGACCTATGAGTTGCGGCGATTGCTCGTGTGGTTATTGCCGCCGAGCCTGGTGGGCGGGGTTGTCGGTGCAGTTCTACTCGTGAGCTTTCCCGATCAATTCAGCGCGCTGGTGCCGTGGTTGCTGCTCGGTGCAGCATTGCTCTTCACGTCTCAGCCGTATGTGGCGAGTCGATTAAAGTGGCTGAGTCAAAAGCAATCCGGCGAGGAAGCGGCGACACGTGATATTCCACGCCGCTCGCTCGCCGGAATGATGGTTTTGCAATTCTTCATCTCCGTTTACGGCGGCTATTTCGGCGCTGGCATCGGCATCTTAATGCTCAGCGGATTAGGCCTGATGGGCCTGTCGAATATGCATCAAATGAACGGCCTCAAGTCAGTCCTGGGTACGACGATCAACAGTGTCGCGGCGATTGTATTCATTGCCAGCCACAAAGTTGTCTGGCAGCCCGCCCTGCTGATGATGATTACGTCGCTGCTGGGTGGCTACATTGCGGCTCACTACAGTCGCCAGATCAGCAGCCGCTATGTGCGATGGCTCGTGATCGCAATCGGGTTCGGGCTGGCGGGATGGTACTTCGTGAAAACGTATTGGTGAGTCAAAACGCCGCGCCAAGCGCCCACCCTGCACAGAGTAACAAAATCTTAATGGATTCCACTTGCCAGTGACACTTGACGCATTTGTCGTCCAAACAAGAATAGACACTATAGAGGCTCGCCGGAAAACGTTCAGCCGCAAAAGGATGCGTTAGGAACATAACGCTCCTCCCACCTATCGCTGCTGCGCTTCCGGCCGATTCTGCTTGGATTGTCGTGGAACCTTTGGAGCCGCGGCATGGTCGGAACAGAAGGAGTGTTTGGGGGCGTATGGCGAAGACATCTTCCGCCAGCGATGTGAAGCTGGCCAGCAATTATGACGCGCTGCGCAAGACGCTGCAGCAAAAGGATTTCCAGGATCGATTGGACCGTCCGCTCGCGTTTTGGGCCCTGCCCAATGACCGGCGGCTACCGACGGCTCTGCTGGGACGGACGCTGCGCGAACTGTTCAAGCACCCATTCGACCAATTAGCCTCCACGGCAGGCATTGGGCGGAAAAAGCTCGAGATGCTGATCAAGCTGCTCGTGCGGGCGACGAAGCAAGACGCGGCGGATGCCAAGCTGGAAAACTTGCCTGGCGCCGATGAAGCGCCGGCCGATGGCATTGATGAAAAGGGCCGCTTCGATGCGGCGCGCGTTTCCGAGATGGTGTGGGTGAAGTGGCGCGATACGGCCCGCCGGCATGGAGTTGGCGGCGAAAAGCTCGGCCGCTTGACGCCGTCGTTGCAGTTGTTGCCGTCCGTCGTCTGGTCCATGCCGCTCAGTCATTATCTCGACATGAGCCTGGGCCAGATGCGCGATCTCAAGACGCACGGCGAAAAACGTGTTACCGTTGTGCTGGAGGTCTTTCACACGATTTACGAAATGCTCGGCCATATCGATCCCCGGGGCGATCTGGCCGTGCGGCTTGCGCCGCGAACGATTGCATCGGCCGAGCAGTGGATGGCTGAAGCGCGAACCCGCGCGGTTCCGCCCAATCGCGACGAAATCGAAAAGCGTCTGGTCGAACCGCTCATCGACCAGCTCCGCATTGACGCCGGCGATACGGTTGCGGATCTGGTGAGAGGCCGCTTGGGAATCGGCCGTCGTGCCGAGACGGTCCGCAATCAAAGCAAGTCGCTCGGTGTCACCCGAGCACGCGTCTATCAGATGCTCGAAGAATGCCACAACGTCATGCTCATCCGCTGGCCCGACGGCCGCCGTCGCCTGGATGAGTTCGCTCAGTGGCTCGATGAGAGCTACGCCTCGGCGGAAGCGGCCAATCTGCTTGCCAGCTTGCGCGAGCTGCTATATCCACTGAAGTTCGACGCCGACAGCGACATTCGCGCTGAAGCCTCGTAGCGGCTTAGGCTCCGTATTTCGATAGTCGGCCGGCGTTGGCCAGCGCCAGCGTCATCAGGTACTTCGCCTTGAAGTGGCCCAGGCCACCGCGCATGGCCGTGTTTTCGCCGAACGAGGCGTGGCCGTCCGTGCGGCAGCAGTCGCTGACCAAAAGCGTCGGCACTGGGTGCCAGCTATGCGCCTTCAGATAGCTCGGCGTGCTGTGGTCGCCTGTAATGATCAGCACTTTCGGCTTCAGTGCCGTTACGCGCGGCAACACCGCGTCAAACTCCTCGATCTTCTTGACCTTGTTTTCAAACGCGCCGTCCTCGCCGGTGCTGTCGGTGTATTTGTAGTGCAGGAAGAAAAAGTCGAACTTGCTCCAGTTCTGCTCCAAGACGTCGATCTGTTCGCTTAGCGTTTGCGCCTTGCCGACGATCTCCATGCCAACGAGCCGAGCGAGCCCCTTGTACATCGGATACACGGCGATAGCTGCGGCTTTCAGGCCATAGACTTGCTCATAGCTGGGCAACTCCGGTCGTCCAGCGAACCCGCGCAGCGTCAGGCCGTTCGCCTTTTTCTCGCCGGCAAGTAACTTGGTCGCCGCGGCAATCCATTGATTGGCGACATCGGCCATCTTCTTGCTCGCGGCGTCGTGCTCTGCGGCCGGCAACGGTGGGACGCCAACAGCCTGGGGATCGGTATCTTTCACATTGCCGACCAATCCTGGCCCGCGAAAAACCACGACAAAACGGTGCTCCTTTACCGGCTCCACGAAGGTTTCGTAGCCGGGAACTTTTACCTCGCGCAGGCGGACGGCCAGCGGCGCGCTTTCCTCGGTCGGAATTCGGCTCGCCCGACGGTCGCTGATTTTGCCTGCAGCGTCGAGCGTGCAGAAGTTGCCACGAGCAGCCACATCGCCCGGCTGCATGTGAAATCCGATGCCTGTCGCCTCCAGCGCCCCGCGGCCAATCAAGTACTTGATCGGGTCATAGCCGAATAGCCCTAAATGCCCTGGTCCGCTGCCGGGCGCAATGCCGGGACAAACGGGAATGCTCGCGCCTTGGACGCCAATTTTTGCCAGGGCATCCAGATTTGGCTTGTTCGCCGTTTCGAGCTCCGTCTTGCCGCCCGGCGACATCGGTAGCCCGCCCAATCCATCAGCCACCAGCATCACGATTTTCGAATCGTTCTTGACGTGCAATTCGCGGGTCAGCGAGTGAGGGTCCATGGCAAGCAGGAGACAGGAGACGGGGGACAGGAGACAAGTGTTGTTGTCACAGAAAACGTTCGACTTCACAAGGACGCGGCGGACTGTTGCGCCCAGCCCACAAGGGCTATCCTGAATTCGATGTCCCTGTGACCCGTCCTTTGCTTAATATGCCCTGCTCCCTCACCTGGCTCGGCCACGCAAGCTGGCAATTAAAGACCGATCAGCACACGCTGCTGATCGATCCCTTCCTCGACGATTCACCCACCGCCCCGGTGAAATCACAGGATGTGAAGGCCGACTTCATTCTCGTCTCACACGGCCATTTCGATCACATTGCCGACGCCGCGAAGATCGCCAATCGCACCGGCGCGACGGTCGTCTCGAATTACGAAATCACGACGTGGCTGGCCAAAAATCACGGCGTCAAAAATACGGTCGGCGGCAATCTTGGCGGTGGGGCGAACTTGCCGTTTGGCCGCGTTAAACTGACGCTCGCCTTTCATAGCTCGGCGCTGCCCGACGGTTCTAACGGCGGAAATCCCAGCGGCTTCTTAATCACGTTGTCCAGCGGCGAGAAGATTTACTTCGCCTGTGACACAGGTCTGTTCGGTGATATGGCACACATTGGCGGCGTCGGCCTTGATCTGGCGGTCCTGCCAATCGGCGATCTATTCACCATGGGACCTGACGACGCGCTCGAAGCCGTGAAGTTGCTAAAGCCGAAGAAAGTCATCCCTTCGCACTACAACACCTGGCCGCCGATTGCCCAGGATGCGAACCAATGGGCCGAGCGCGTACGCGCAGAGACAAAATCCGAACCGATCGTCCTTTCTCCGGGGCAGACAATCGCTTTTTAGGAATTCGAATGCGGAAAACGATTTACGCCTTGCTGCTTGTTGTTACCTCAACGGCAGTTTGTCCTGCCCAAACGCTCCTTCGCTGGAAGCTCAAGCCCAACGACGTTTTTGCGGTTGAAATCCATCAAGAAACCGATTCGCAAGTCGGCTTCAGCGGCAAGCAGGCGAAGACGAAGATCGCACTGGACATAAAACTAGGCTGGAAAGTTACCGCGGCGAGCGGCGAGGGCTTCACGATTCGTCAGACCGTCGAGTCGATTCGCGAAACGCTTGAAACACCTGACATGGGAGTCATTCAATACGATTCCGCCTCTACGGCGCGGCCCAGCGGACAGGCCCGCGAACTGGCGGACTCGATCAAGCCGCTCGTCGGCGCGGAGTTTGACCTTCTGATGACGTCGCGCGGTGAAATCGCTACTGCTACGCCTGCCAACGACATTGCCAAGGCCCTCGTGGCCCGCGGCGACAAGTCCAATTCTGATGCAGCCGCACAAGACGGCCTGCAGCAAATGCTCAAGCGGCCGCTGGCCCTTTTGCCAGAGAAAGAGGTCAAGCCGGGCGATACTTGGACCGCGACCAGCGAGCGCACGACCGCAGCGGGGCCGATGAGGTTCGAAACGACGTACGAACTCCAAAACATTAACACGAACTCGATTGCCACGATTGCAATGACTGCTAAGGCGCAGTCGGGTGCTGGATCGAAGACGACGATCAAAGAGCAGCAACATAGTGGCACGATTTCCTTCCCAACAGCGTTCAGTCGCTTTATCGAAATCGATCAGACACAAAGACTCGTCACCGAGCGTCCCTATCGGGAGACCACGATTACCGTCACGCTGTCGAGCAAACAAACAACGACAATCAAGTAGGGCAGACTGTGCCCGCCGAACGTAATCCATTCCAAATGGCGGGCACGCCCGCCCTACGGGGCCAACAGCAACCGGCTCGGCGCTTCTAAGTACTCGATGACATCGTTCAAAAACCGGGCAGCGATTGCTCCGTCCACGAGCCGATGATCATACGCCAGCGACAGTGGCATCATTAGCCGCGGGGTTACTGCATCGTTAATGATCACGGGCATCTTTCGTGCGCGGCCCACCAGCAGGATCGCAACTTCCGGCGTGTTGATAATTGGCGTGCTGTAGGTGCCGCCGATCGCGCCGAGATTGCTGATGGTGAAGGTCGAGCCTTGCAGATCGGCCGGTGAAAAATTGCCGTCGCGGACATTTTCGGAAAGCTGAGCCAGCGCCCGCGCCACGTCGGGAATGCTCATTTCGTCCGCACCGCGGAGGCTGGGCACCACCAGTCCGCGCTCGGTATCGACCGCAATGCCGATGTTGACGTATTCCTTGTAAATGATCTGCTCATGCTCTTCATCGAGCGAGGCATTGATCAGCGGATGATGCTTCAGCGCGCTGGCCACCGCCTTGATCACAAACGGCAGACTCGTGAGCTTGATTCCCTTCTTGGCATAATCGTCCTTGCTGCTAACTCGCAGTCGCTCGAGCTCCGTTACGTCCGCGTCGTCGAAATTGGTCACGCGCGGCACGGTCGTCCACGACTCGTGCATTTTGGCCGCGATGACCTTGCGAATCTTCGGCATTTTTTCGGGCCGAATTGGACCCCAGGTGTCGCGAGCTGTTGGCGTTTGTTTTGCCGTGGCCGCCTGGCTCGACTGGCGCACAACCGCCAGCACGTCTTCGCGTGTGATCCGTCCGCTGGGTCCGGAGCCCGTCACTCGCGACAGGTCAACGCCGACTTCCCGGGCGAAGCGCCGCACCGCTGGGCCAGCCGCGACGCCGCCGCCGTCGTGGGTTGATTCGGGCGGCGAAGTCGGCGCCTGCTGCATCGCCGCGGGCGCTTCCGGTTTTGGACTTTGGATTTTGGATTTTGGATTCTCCGCCGGTGGCGGCGGTACTGGCTTCGCTTCTTGCTTCGGCGGCGCACTCGCTGCGGGCGGGGCCTTCTTTGGCGCTTCTTGTTTCGCCTTGGGTGGCGCAGCCGCCTCTGCCTTGCCCCCCGTTCCCTTTCCCCTGTCTCCAGTTCCCTTCGCCTCCGCTCCTTCCAGCGTCAACAGCAACGTGCCCGGCGGAATGGTTTGCCCGGGCCGCACATGAATCTTTGCGATCTTGCCCGCCGCAGAACTCGGCACCTGCAACGTCGCCTTGCCTGTTTCGAGCTCGATGATGCCCTGGTCTTTGGCGACGGTCTCGCCCTCTTTGACGAGTAGCTCCAGCACGTCGCCGGTATCGACGCCTTCGCCGAGGCTTGGAAGTTTGACTTCGATTGCCATTGGTCCGCTTATGCGAAATAAGGGTCGATCTTGTCCGGATTCACGCCCAAGTCTTTGATCGCGTTGGCCACAAAGGCCGCGTCGAACTTTCCTTGCTTGTGCAAGCGATACAGTGTAGCCAGAGCGATCGATTCAGCATCGACCTCAAAATGGCGGCGCAGTGCTTCGCGCGTTTCACTGCGACCAAGGCCGTCGGTGCCTAGGGCGTAATAATCGCCCGGCACCCAGCGGCTGATCTGCTCGGGCAGCGCCCGCACATAATCCGAAGCCGCCACGAACACGCCGCTTTCACCCGCCAGCGACTGCTCGACATAGCTTCGCTTGGGCTTTTCTGTCGGATGCAGCACGTTCCAGTGCTCGCAGGCCTGTGCGTCGCGGCGCAGCTGCGTATAGCTCGTCACGCTCCACACATTCGATGCGATTTTGTACCGCTCGGCGAGCAGCTCCTGCGCGAGCAGCACATGCCGCAGAATAGCGCCACTGCCAAACAGATTCACTTTCGCCGCTGCGCCGGTCAGCTCCGTCGATTTCAGCTTGTACATGCCGCGGACAACGCCTTCCTCAACGCCCGGCGGCATGGCGGTATGCACGTAGTTTTCATTGCCGGCCATCAGGTAATACATGGCCGTATCGCCTTCTTCGTACAGCCGCCGCATGCCATCCAGCACGATGATCGCCATCTCGTAGGCATACGCGGGGTCATAGGCCCGCACGTTGGGAAACGCGATCGCGTTGAGCAAGCTGTGCCCATCCTGATGCTGCAGTCCCTCGCCGTTCAGCGTCGTCCGCCCCGCCGTGCCGCCGATCAAAAAGCCCTTGGCACGCATGTCTTGCGCGGCCCAGATGAGATCGCCGATCCGCTGAAACCCAAACATCGAGTAGTAGATGAAAAACGGAATCATGTTGATTCCGTGCGAGCTGTAAGCCGTGCCGGCCGCGTTGAAGCTCGCCATCGAGCCCGCCTCGGTGATTCCCTCCTCCAGAATCTGGCCGTTCACCGACTCCTTGTATTTGGCGATCTGCTCGGAATCGACCGGCTCATACAGCTGGCCGACGTGCGAATAAATGCCGATCTCGGCAAACATGCCCTCCATGCCGAAGGTGCGCGATTCGTCGGGCACGATCGGCACCACGTACTTGCCGATCTTTTTGTCGCGACACAGCTTTCGCAGCAGCCGCACGAACGCCATTGTCGTAGACATCTCCTTGCCCTGGCTGCCGCCGAGGAACTCCTTGTAGTCGTCGATTCGCGGCACTTCGGTCCGCGGCTGCTGCTTCGGCCGGCTGGGAAGGCTGCCGCCCAGCTCCTCGCGCCGCTCGCGCAGATATTTCATCTCGGCGCTGTTCTCCGGCGGCTTATAGAACGGCGCCGTAGCCACGTCTTCGTCAGAAATCGGGATGCCGAACCGCGTGCGAAATTCGTACAGCTCCTCTTCGTTCAGCTTCTTGTTATTGTGCGCGATGTTGCGGCCTTCGCCGGCCTCACCCAAGCCATAGCCCTTGATCGTCTTGGCCAGAATCACCGTCGGCTGGCCTTTGTGTTCGACCGCCGCTTTGAAGGCCGCATAGACCTTCTCCGGATCATGCCCGCCGCGGCGGAGCTTCATCAATTTTTCGTCCGACAGATTCTCGACCAGCTTGAGCAGCTCCGGATACTTGCCGAAGAAGTGCTCGCGAATGTATTTGCCGTCGCTCGCTTTGTACTTTTGGTACTGGCCATCGACGCACTCACCCATCCGCTTCACCAGCAAGCCCGATTCATCCTTGTCGAGCAGCGGATCCCAGTCGTCGCCCCAGATGACCTTAATGACATTCCAACCCGCGCCGATGAACAGCCCTTCCAGCTCCTGAATGATCTTGCCGTTGCCGCGCACCGGCCCGTCCAGCCGCTGCAGGTTGCAGTTGACGACGAAAATCAGATTGTCGAGCTGTTCGCGGCCCGCCAGCGTGATTGCGCCCAGCGTCTCGGGCTCATCGGTCTCGCCGTCGCCGACAAAGCACCACACCTTCTGGCTGTCCGTATCTTTGATACCGCGATCTTTCAGATATTCATTGAAGCGGGCCTGATAGATGGCCATGATCGGTCCCAGACCCATCGAGACCGTGGGAAACTCCCAGAAGTCGGGCATCAACCACGGATGCGGATAGCTCGACAGCCCGCGCACCGGCTCTAGCTCCCGGCGGAAGTGCTCGAGGTTCTCTTCCTTGAGCCGACCTTCGAGAAAAGCGCGCGAGTACATGCCCGGCGAAGCATGCCCCTGAAAATAAACCAGGTCGCCGCTATAGCCATCTTTGCCGCGGCCGCGGAAAAAGTGATTGAAGCCGACTTCATAGAGCGTGGCCGATGAAGCGAACGTCGAAATGTGCCCGCCGAGGCTTTCGAAGTGCTTGTTCGCCCGATGCACCATCGCCATCGCGTTCCAGCGAATGATGCTCTTAATCCGCCGCTCTAACTCTCGGTTTCCGGGATACCGAGGCTGCTGGCTGTGATGAATCGTGTTGATGTACGGCGTGTTGAGCGCATAAGGCAGCTCGACGCCCTGCTGCCGGGCCTTGCGATCGAGGGCGGCCAGAAGTTGCTTAACTCGCTCGGGGCCTTTCGTGTTCAGGACATACTCCAGCGAATCGAGCCATTCGCGGGTCTCGATCGGATCGATGTCCTGCGGCGGCGTCGCCGTCACGGATGGTCCATCGCCGGTGGCCAACGCCACGGCGGTCGCGTCATCCTGCGGTTGGTCCTTCTCGGAATCAGGCATGCTGAGCAGTCCTAAAGCGAGGGGTGAACAATCCTCGCGTCGTTACGAGTGAGCAGTGGTTAAAACGCGCCGCGTGGCGTTGCTGCACTGGCGAAGATCGCGGGATTATGCAGGTTCCGGCGGTTTTTTTTGTGCAGCGATTTGGACGGAAGTCGTTATTGATCAGTTGCTTGCGATTGTTTTTCGATATGCAGATTATGCACGTTATGCATGGAGCTGCCTGGCAGGCGGGCCGGGTGTTTGCGAGGTGCTGAGCACCACCACGGCGGGGAGGTAAACAGCGTGCGACTGAATTGGCCGAGCAGGGGGCTGGATGGCGATGCTGAGGATGCACCGCGGAGGGCGCGGAGGGGCGCAGAGGGGAATAGGACATGGAGCGCTTTTTCATGTTCCTCTCCGCGTTTCTCTGTGTCTCGGCGGTGAACAATACGGCGGGCGGCGCAACAGACGCCGGATGGCGGCAAATAGCGTACCGATGTACACCTGTCGGGCCGCGCCACGCGGGGAATTCCACGGTGCGCGGCGCCTGCCTGCTCGATGCCTTAATTCTACGCGGCCTCAGATATCGCGAAAGGCCGCCGCACGGGATGGCCACCGGTGGGTGGTCGGCTTTCGCTCCGCGAAAGCAACTGGCTTTTGCGGAGCAAAAGCCGACGAAGTCCGATCAGTACGCTACGTCGCTCAGCAGCCGGCCATTTTCGTCCCAAGTGCGCCACGGCCCGGCTTTCTCGCCGCGCAGCATACGTCCTTCCGCGGCTTTGCGGCCGTTGACGTGATAGGTCACCCACCGGCCATGTTCGAGATTGTTTTCGTAATGGCCATCGACGAGCAGATTGCCCCGCTGGTCGAATAATCGCCAGCGGCCGGCGTTGATGATCTCGTAGTACTCACCGTTTATGCGCTCTAATGGATGACTAGGCGGGGGCAAGAGTCCCGGCGGTTGCGATTTCACCAGTCGCACCTGCCGCCGCAGGCGCAGCGGCGTCTGCTCAAACTGCTCCTCGCGGACTTGCGGCTGCAGGAACCACCAGCAGGCGACGCTCGCTGCCGTGACCAGCAGCAGGAGCGTACGCAGGCTGAACTGCGTAAGAATACGCCACCAGGGGCGGCGTCGGACGATGGTCGTTTGCGTGCTCATTGCTTGTCTTGTTGTGCGAGCTCGGCAGTTAGCTTTTCGATCAATTGCTCCACTTCCTCGTGGACTCGATCGGTCTGACTAACGATCAGCACGCCGCGATAGAACTCTGCTTCGCCGGGCCCGCGCGCGACGTCACACCATGAGTTTGGTTGGATCGAATCGAAGATCCTTTTGCGGAGCGTTTGCTCGTCTACATGCGCCAAAATCGCCCGCGTGTCATAGACGCGCGTGACAAGCATCGATTCGGTGTCTTCCGGCGTGGTGATTTGCAGGACGCTGTCGCGAATGACGAAATCGAGCGCGGTTGTCTTCAAGAGCTGCTCAAGGGCCAGCCGCGCAGGAATGGGTGCGGTTTTGAAGGTGATCGGCGTGTCTGGCGAGATGGAAGCTTCTTCCATTTTTTTAAACGACATCACGATCGGAATGTTCAACAACTCGCTCAAACTTATAACCACGTCCTTGACCAAAACATCCTCGAAATCAAGCTCGATCGGACGCAGCAGCGCCGCACGAATTCTTTCGTTTGCGTCGCCATCCGCGCCAATCGAATGCGCCGCGGAGTATTCGCTCGTGGCCAGCAGGCGACGCAATGTCTCAAGAAGTGCCTCGACCTTGTCGCCCACTTCATGCGTCTGCTCGCAGATCAACCAGCGTCCGTCCACGCGATGAGTCTGAGCCGGTCCACCAAAAACTCGCCAACTTCCCGGATCGATCGTCGTGACGACGAGCTTTTCGAGCGCGGTCAAGTCGGCACCTTCATTCACTGCCAACAGATCATCGACGGCGTACGCCACCGTTCGCAGGCGCGCCTCAGCATCCTCCGGCGTCGTGATCACCACCGCCTGGTCGCGCAGCGCAAACGTGAGCTCAAGGTCCTTAAGAATCAAATTCAGGGCGGAACGCAGCGAAATGTCGCTGAGCTTCTTGGTAATCGGCGTATTGACGCTGACGCTCGCCTCGCGCAATTTGTCCGCCAAAACGATGAGCGGAATGTCGTGCCGATCCGTCAGGTAGAGCATGACGTCCTTGAGGGGCATTTCAACAAAGTCAATCGTCGTCGGTTGATCAAGCTCTGAGCGGATGTGGCGCTCCATGTCTCCCGAAGGCCCAGGAACCGCCACGACTGCCGGCCCCTGATCGCGCAGGCCGCAAATCGTGTCGATCACCAGCCGCGCTCGCTTCTGACCGGTCACCTCGGCCACGACAATGACCGCGCCCGGCACCGCCTCGGCCCAGCCGTCGATGTTTGCCTGAAGTAGCGCCTGCCAATCCGACTCGTTCATTCCCACAGGCTTCGGCTGGGGCAGCGGATAGACCACGGTGCGCAGGCCACCGCGCTCCAGGAGGTTTCCGCCTGCAATGACGATCTTACGGTCGCGAATGGTGGCCTTCAGGCTGACCTGCGCGAGCGCGATGCGTAACATCTCATCGATCGAGAAAATGCCGTCAGGAACAGTAACTTTTAACTCTCTCGGCGCTTTCTTTACCGTGGCCGCTTGGTCGAATTCAACGGGCAACTCGCTGCGCGCGGCAACTTCTTCGGCAAACTCGCCTAGCGTCAGATCGGCGCGATCCCATTTCCAGTAATCCGCGAGGACCGTGGAGATCAGTTCCTCTGCCCGCTCGGCTTCCCACTCGGCCAGGCGCCGCGCGGCAGCTTGGTGCTGACGGAGCCAATAAAGGCTGATCGCGGCGAGAAGAATCGCGACTGCCGCGAAAAGAAGAGCTCGTTTCATGAGCTTCAAGGAAGTTGATTGCGCCCTGTCATTGTGAGGCTATGCGGAAGCACTGCGCAAAGCAAGCAGCGAAGTAGCCGGGCGGTGTCCGAAATTGTGGGCGAATCGCTCCGCCGAGTCGCCATGTCCACTCGGCGGAGCGAGTGGACCACTTTGATCGGCGGCCGAGCAGAAACTAACTCGTCGCTTCGGCTGGCTTGCGCTTGGGCTTATAGATTTCCGTCGCGGTGCCGAAGAACGCTTCGGCGGCGTTCATCACCGTTTCGCTAAGCGTCGGATGCGGGTGGATCGTCTCGGCGATGTCGGTCACTTCGCAGCCCATTTCGATGGCCAGGGCGGCTTCGGCAATGAGCTCGCCCGCGCCTGCCCCGACAATTCCCACGCCCAGGACGCGCTCGGTATCGGGATCGACCAGCACTTTCGTCAGGCCTTCCGTGCGGCCCAGTGCGATAGCGCGGCCGCTGGCGGCCCAAGGATAGATGGCGACTTCGTGCCGGCGATCGTCTTTTTTGGCCTGCTCTTCGGTCAGCCCGCACCAGGCGATTTCGGGATCGGTGAAGACGACGGCTGGAATCGCCAGCTTGTCGAACGCGACCGGCTTGCCGGCGAGAACTTCGGCGGCCACGCGGCCCTCATGCGTCGCTTTATGCGCTAGCATCGGTTCGCCGGCTACATCGCCGATGGCCAGAATATGCGGATCGGCCGTCCGCATCTGGTCATCGACTTTCACAAAGCCTTTGCTGTCGATCTCAACCTGCGTGTTTTCCAGGCCAAAGCCGCGGCTGTTTGGCCGACGGCCGACGGAGACGAGGACGCGATCGAACTGCTCCGCGCCAAATTTGCCCGGTCCTTCGAAAGCGACTTCGACTTTGCTGTCGCGCTGTCCGAGTGAGCCGACTTTTGTGTTCAAGTAGATGCGATCGCCAAAGAGCGTCGTCAATCGCTTGTGCAGCGGCTTGACCAGATCGCGGTCGGCGCCGGGCAGTAAGCCATCGAGCAGTTCCACGACGCTCACCTTCGAGCCAAGCTGTGCATAGACGGTTCCCATTTCCAGGCCGATATAACCGCCGCCAATGACGAGCAGCGACTCGGGAATATCGGTCAAAGCCAGTGCGCCGGTCGAATCCATGACGCGATCGGAGCCAATGTTAAACGCGGGCGGCATGGCCGGCGTTGAGCCGGTGGCCAGAATGCAGTGATTGAACGTCAGGGTTTTGTCGGCCGGAATAGACGCGTCGTCGCCTTCCAATCGCAGCGTCGTGCTGTTTTCAAAGCTGCCGCGGGCGTGAATGACTTTCACGTTGCGCCGCTTGGCCAGTTGCTTCAGGCCGCCGGTCAGCGTGCTGATGACCTTCTCTTTCCGCTCGCGGATCTTGTTGACGTCCAGCTTCGGCGGCTGATATTCGACGCCCCAGTCGTGCCGCAGCTCATCGACTTCGGCAATCACGCGGGCGACGTGGAGCAGCGCCTTCGACGGAATGCAGCCGCGGAGGAGGCAAGTGCCGCCCAGCCGCGCGTCACCCTCGACGATGGTGACTTCGAGGCCTTCGTCCGCGGCGAGAAACGCGGCCGCATAACCGCCAGGCCCGCCGCCGAGAACAACGATGTGGCTGTGCATGAGTAGGGTGGGTCAAGCTCGCGGCTGGCGAGCGCCGACCCACGCGGCGGAAGCCATGGCACAACGGTGGGTCGGCGCGGCAGAGCCGCTGGACCCACCCTACGATTACCGTGCCAAAAATTCGACGACGATATTCACATCGACCGGTAAGCTGAAGTCGCCCGGACCCGGCAGGCCGACCATCGTGGCCCGCAGCGTCTCGGTGTCGAACGTGATCCAGTCGGGCGTTTGATGGCTGCCGCCGTCGCCGACCGCGGCTTTGTAGAGGTTGAAAATGGCCTCTTTCGGCTTGATCGTGATCACGTCGCCGGGCCGCAGTTGATAGCTGGGGCTGGTGACCTTGATGCCATTCACGTAGAAGTGGCCGTGCGTAATGCCCTGGCGAGCTTGGGGCCGCGTTTTTGTCATGCCCGAGCGGCGAATGACGTTATCCAGCCGCCGCTCGCACAGAGCGAGCATCTGCTCGCCGGTGTTGCCCTTTTTCGAGGCCACCATGTGGTAGTACTTGCGGAGCTGCTTTTCGAGCAGGCCGTAGTAATGCTTGATTTTCTGCTTTTCGGCCGACGCCAGACCCCAGTTCGAGAGCTTGCGGCCCTTGACGTGCATGCCGGGCGGGTTGTCGCGGCGCTCCAGCGCCCGGGCGGCGCCGGCGGTCTCGTAAATCAGAGTTCCCAGGCGGCGATTGACCCGCGCTTTGGGACCGTTGTAACGGGCCATGCGTTCGTATGCTCCAGAATCGATTTCGCTGACAGGTGGCAGGCAAAACAGCCGCCACTCGCTAAATTTCGGAAGCCTTTTATAATCCCGAATGTCGCCGAGGCTTGCAAGTGGTGCTTGGGGCGGCTTGAACGGGTAGACGGTCGTCCTTTTGTAGCCATCACGTTCCGCGCGATGCGCCCATTTGGCAGCGGCGGTGGGCTAAAGCACGCGGAGCGTGAGCGCTACATTAAATGCGAACCGACCGACTACCGAAAATCCCTTGGCCGGGTCAAAATTCCGGTGCGCAACTGTTGATTTCAGAGGTTTGAAGCGATGACGAGCGGCGGCAGCCATGACGATGAAGATGACGCTGACGACGGCTTTGAGCCGCGTCCCGAGCCGCCTCACCCGCCGGCCAAAGGCGAGCGGCCGGCCGAGCTCGACGACTTCGACGAGGAGGATTTCGACGACGAGTTCGACGATGACTTCGAGGAAGAGCTCGAGGACGAGTATGAGCTATCGGAATTCGGCGACGTAACCGACGACGACCTCGCCGAAGACGAAGAGGCCGACGTCACGGCGATGGGCGACTTCGTCGATGAAGACGCCGAGCCTGAAGAGCCGCCGCTGGAAGAAGCCGAAGCCAAGGAAGAAGACGAGGAAGAGGCCGGCGGCAAGAAGAAGAAAAAGGGAAAGAAGAAGCCGGCGGACGACGACGATTAGGTCACTCCTGTAGGGGACGTCCTCGGTGGCGTTCCGCTGTTGAATGTTCCAACCCGTCAGCGCTTCCGCCAATCTGCCGCGTCAAGAAGAAGACGTGCTGCGCTTTTGGAAAGAGCGCGGCATTTTCGATCAGTCGGTCGAGCAGCGTCGGCAAAAGAACGTCGGACGGTTTGTCTTCTATGAAGGTCCGCCGACGGCCAACGGGATGCCGCATCCGGGCCACTGCCTGACGCGGGCGATCAAAGACCTCTTTCCGCGCTACAAGACGATGCGCGGTTATTTGTGCGATCGCAAAGCCGGCTGGGACACGCACGGCTTGCCGGTCGAGGTTGAGGTCTGCAAAGAGCTGGGCATTCATTCCAAGGAAGAGATCGAGAAGTTCGGCGTCGAGCCGTTCATTCACAAGTGCCAGGAATCGGTCTGGCGGTACATGAAAGAGTGGGAGCGGCTGACCGAGCGGCTCGGCTTCTGGATTCACCTCGAAGACGCTTACGTCACGTATCACCAGAGTTACGTCGAGAGCGTTTGGTGGTCGCTGAAAAATCTGTTCGACCGCGGCCTCTTATATCAGGGGCACAAGATCGTCTGGTGGTGGGCCCAGGGCGGCACGGCCCTATCGAGTGGTGAGGTCGGGCAAGGCTATCGCGAGGTGGCTGATCCGAGTGTGTATGTGCTGTTCCCGCTGGTGGACGAGGCCGGAAAGAAAACTGACACATCTTTGCTTGTCTGGACGACGACGCCGTGGACACTCCCTAGCAACCAATTCGCCGCCGTCCATCCCGATCTCGACTACGCCACCGTCGTCGATACCGAAACCGGTCAGCGCCTCATCATGGCCGCGGCGCTTGTTGAGCCAATCGCGGCGAAAGTGAAGCACGAATTGAAGGTTGAATCGACGTGCAAAGGTCGCGATCTTATTGGATGTCGGTATTTGCCACCATTTGATTGCTATTACAAATCGCTCGGCGCCAAGTCAGGCCGGCTTAAGTCTGGTAGCTCGCAGACAATCGCATGGCGAGTTACTGCGGCAGATTTTGTCACGATCGATAGCGGTTCTGGTGCGGTTCACGAAGCGCCGGCATTTGGCGAGGTCGATTTTCAGTTGCTGCTGGCGGAGCAAGCACGGTTTGACGATGGCAAAGGACCGCAAATCATCAACGCCGTCGGTCCCGACGGCAAGTTCACCGACGAAGCGCCCGATTATTGCCGCGGCCGCTGGGTGAAAGATTGCGACAAGGATATCGCCCGGGATTTGAAACAGCGCGGGTTGCTGTATCACCAAGAGCAGTACATCCACGACTATCCGTTCTGTTGGCGGGCGGAGCAGGATCCGCTGATTCAGTATCCGCGGAAGAGTTGGTTCATCAAAACCACGGCGTTCAAGGACGAGATGCTCGCCAACAATGAGCAGATCAATTGGCTGCCGGAGCACATCAAGCACGGGCGGTTCGGCAATTTTCTGGAGACGAACGTCGATTGGGCCCTCAGCCGCGAGCGCTACTGGGGCACGCCGCTGCCGATTTGGGTGTGTGAGCAGACGGGCAAAATGGAAGCCGTCTCTAGCTACGACGAGTTGCTGAAAAAGCCGGGCCTGAAGGGCCAAGAAGTCTGGGCAGCCGCCAAGAAGGCAAAACCTTCTCTTCCCGACGACCTTCGCGTTCACAAACCGTATATCGACGAGATCACTTACGACTCGCCATTTGCTGCCGGCGCACGCATGAAACGCGTCGGCGAGGTCATCGACTGCTGGTACGACAGCGGCGCAATGCCATTTGCCCAATGGGGATTTCCGAATTCCTCGCCCGGCAGCGTCAAGCAATTCGACGACCAGTTTCCGGCCGATTTCATCAGCGAAGCCATCGACCAAACGCGAGGGTGGTTTTATAGCCAGCTTGCCATCAGCACGATGCTCTTCGGCCCAATAGCCGGCTCTGAGAATCCAAAATCTAAAATCCAAAATCTAAAATCGCCTGCCACCTCTTACCCGCATCCCTTCAAAACCTGCATCGTCCTGGGCCTGATGCTCGGCGAGGATGGGCAGAAGATGAGCAAGAGCAAGCGGAACTACCGCGAGCCGGGCGAAATCTTCGACAAGTACGGCGCCGACGCGCTGCGGTGGTTCTTTTTCGCGGTGCAGCCGCCGTGGACGACAATTCGTTATGCCGAGCGGGCGATCAAGGACGTAATCCCCGAGTTCATTCTGCGGCTGTGGAACTGCTATTCGTTCTTCGTGAATTACGCCAACTCGAACGATCGGTTCGAGCCAGAGAAACTGCTGACGGGTAATCTTGGGCAGCTTACGAGCAGCGAATTGGCAAAGGGTAAGGGGTTTCGTCCCGCGGCTCAGCGCAGCGAGCTCGACCGCTGGATTCTCAGCGAGCTAAATCGCACGGCGGCTGTCGTCGTCGAGCGGATGGATGCCTACGACAACTATGAAGCCTGCAGGCGGCTGCACGCGTTCGTCGATGGGCTCTCGAACTGGTATGTCCGCCGCAGCCGCGATCGCTTTTGGGCGGCGATGGATGCCGCGCACCAGCAGGACAAGCTCGATGCTTACTGGACGCTGTATGAGGTCCTGCTGACGACAACCAAGCTGATCGCCCCGTTCACACCGTTCCTGGCCGAAGCGCTGTGGCAGAATTTGACGGGCATTTTTGGAGATCGCGTCGTTCCCTCCGTGCATCTGTGCGATTATCCGACCGGCGATCCGGCCGTTGTTGACGAGCAGCTGTCGGAACAAATGAAACTGCTCCGCGACATCGCGTCGCTGGGCCTTTCGGCCCGCATGGCGAATAAGCTCAAGGTCCGTCAGCCGCTGGCGAAGGTCGAAGTGATCCTGTCCGATGCGACGCATCAGAAGTGGCTGGAAGAGCATGACGAGCTGTTGCGCGATGAGCTGAACGTCAAAAGGATCGACTACACCAAGGACGCCGACAAATACATCACGTATCAGGTGCAGCCGAACTTCAAGCGACTGGGGCCGCGGATCGGCAAGCTGCTACCGGGCTGCAAAGCGGTGCTAGGTCAGGCCGATGGCGGCAAGCTGCTCGCGGAGCTGACCGCGAGCGGCAAAGTGACGCTCGACATCGGCGGCGAGAAGGTCGCGCTCGACAACGAAGATATTCAAGTCCGTCTGCAGGCAAAGCCCGGGTGGGCCGCTGCACAGGGATCGAACGTGGTCGTTGTGCTCGCCACCGAATTGACGCCCGAGCTGATCGCTGAGGGCTTGGCGCGCGATTTCGTCCGCGTCGTCCAAGACCGCCGCAAAGACATGGACCTTGAGTTCACCGATCGAATCGAAATTGGCATCCTCGGCGCATCGGCGGGGCTGCAAAAAGCACTCGAGCAGTATCGCGACTATGTTTGCGGCGAGACCTTGGCCGCCAATCTGAATTTCGAAGCATTGTCCGGTGTTGAAGCAATCAAAACGGAGTTTGGCGATGCGGAAATCACGCTATATGTCAAAAAGACATAGAAACATCACGCAGAGGCGCAGAGGCGCAGAGAAAATCCAAGGCATTCTTCCGCTGTCTTCCCTGCGCCTCTGCGCCTCTGCGTGAGATATGTCTGGTCCGCTACCAATTGCTGTCCTTATCTCTGGCGGCGGCACGACGCTGCGCAATCTGATTGAGCGGATTGATGCAGGCTCATTGCCGGTCGATATTCGATTGGTGATCTCGAGTAGCGCGAGCGCGAAGGGTTTGGAGTTCGCGAAGGCGGCGGGCATCAAGGCGTATGTCATCGAAAGGAAAAACTCACTCGACGAGAGCGAATTCAGCTCGGCGATCTTTGGGCTCTGCCGCGCTGCCGGCGCGCGCTATGTCGTCATGGGCGGCTTTCTAAAGCACGTACTCATTCCGCCTGACTTTCAGAACCGCGTGCTCAACATTCACCCTGCGCTGTTGCCCAAGTTCGGCGGCAAAGGCATGTATGGGCTGAATGTTCATGCCGCGGTGATTGCCGCGGGGGAAAAACAATCGGGCTGCACAGTCCACTTCGTGGACAACGAATACGACCACGGGCCGCCTATTCATCAGCGGCGCGTGGAGGTGCTGACTGGCGACACGCCCGAAACGCTGCAGGCCCGGGTTTTTGCCGCGGAATGCGAAGCTTATCCGGCGGTTCTGTCGCAGCTCGCATCTGAGCAGCAGGCAACGTAAGTCGCTGCTGTCTAGTCGCTTATGACGATTATTGTCGGCAGCGGCTGCGCGCCTGTGGAAGAAATCTATCATTTAGTGATTGCATCCGATCACGTTGGCGTCATAATCGAATCATCTGAAGGGCGATTTCTTTCGTGATCCGTTCGGCTTCTTTGACTGACGACCGCCGCAGCCGACTGGTGGAGATGATCCGCCAGCGGGGCTTTGCGTCATTACCGAACCTGGCGGAAACGTTGGAAGTTTCGGAATCGACGGTCCGCCGTGACCTAGATTTCCTGGAAGAGTCGGGGGTGGCCCAGCGCACGCATGGCGGCGTGTTTTACACGGGGCCGTCGCCGAAGCTGGCTCATTTCGACCAGCGGCAGTCGCTGCAGTGGGACAAGAAGCGACAGATCGCGGTCGCGGCGAGCAGGCTGATTGACGACAACGACACGATCCTGCTCGATGGCGGCAGCACGACGTATGAGCTCGCGCAGCTCCTCGTCGGCCGGCCGCTGCAAGTGGTGACCAACTCGTTGCCCGTCGCCAATCTCTTCACGTCCAGCGACAACGCGGACCTGATCTTCGTCGGCGGTTACGTCCACGCGAAGACGGGCGTTTCGCTGGGACCTTATGCCAACCAGATGCTCGCTTCGCTCAATGTGCGGCGGGCAGTGATCAGCGTCGCCGGAATCAACGAACGCGGCTGCTACAACAGCAACCTGCTGCTCGTCGAAACGGAACGCGCGATGATGACCAGCGCCGAAGAGGTGATCGTCGTCGCCGACAGCACGAAGTTCGGCCACCGCAGTCTGTCGCAGCTTTGTGAGCTTAGCGATATCGACGTGCTGGTGACGGATGTCGAGATCGCCGGCGAGTGGAAAGATCGCCTCGCGGCCGCAGAAGTGAAACTGATCGTGGCGGAGTCAACAACCAACCCATGAGTGCCGCAGGACAACTCGATCGCTCAATCGTTGAGAGCATCGTCCGCCAGATTGTTCTGGCGCGCGGTGGTGATGCCGCGCCTCAGGCCGTCAGCCGCGGCAATAGTAACGGCGAAAACAAGCCCAACCTCGTCGTCAGCATTTCTGCTCGCCATTGTCATCTGACCGACGAGCACGTCGAAATCCTGTTTGGCCCGGGCGCAAAGCTGATTCCTGAGAAGCCGCTGTATCAGGACGGCTTTTACGCGGCCGAGCAAACGGTGATGGTCGTCGGACCGCGGCGGCGAATGTTGCCAACGGTGCGAGTGCTGGGACCGACGCGATCGGCCAGCCAGGTCGAGTTGGCATTTACCGACGCAATTTCGCTTGGCATCGACGCGCCTGTGAGGCACAGCGGGAATATTAAGGGCACGCCCGGCTGCGTGTTGGTCGGACCCAAGGGCGTCGTCGAATTATCGGAGGGCGTGATCCGCGCCGCGCGTCACGTCCATATGAACAACCGCGATGCCGAGTTTTACGGCGTCAAAAACGTCGACTTCATGAAACTGCGTGTCGAATCGCCGCAGAGCACGGTGGTGTTCGAAGACCTGCTCGTCCGCGCCGATGCGACCAGCAAGCTCGAAGTCCACATCGACACCGACGAGGGTAACGCGTGTTATCTCGATGCGGCGACGAAGGTCGAATTGCTGAAACAAAAGGGCGAGTGCAACTGCAAACACTGAAACACTGATCGATTTCTTTCTTCTGGAGAACGTCATGGCAAAAGTGAACGAAGCACTGGGAATGATTGAAACGAAGGGCTTCATCGCCCTTCTAGAGGCGACCGACGCGATGCTCAAAGCCGCGAACGTCCAGCTTGTTGGCTGGGACAAGGTCGGCAGCGGTCTCGTGTCGGCGTTTGTCACGGGCGATGTCGCCGCGGTGAAGAGCGCAACCGACGCCGGCGCCGCGGCTGCCGGCCGCATTGGCGAAGTCGTCAGCGTGCAGGTGATTCCGCGTCCCCATGAGGACCTGGGAATCGTCCTACCGGCAAGCATCAAGAAGTCGGGCAAGTAACGCCGGAAATTTCAAGAATCAAAGAACCGAAGTACCAAATTCAACGAAGGTGATCGCAATGTCAGCAATTGGATTGATCGAAACGAAGGGCCTCGTCGGCCTGGTTGAAGCCACCGACGCCATGGCGAAAGCCGCGAATGTGCAAATCGTCAAGCGAGTCGGCATCGGCGGTGCGCTGGTCACGACGATTGTGCAGGGCGACGTGGGTAGCGTCCGCGCGGCGGTTGAAGCCGGCGCGCAAGCGGCTCAACAAGTCGGCGAGCTCGTCGGCAGCCACGTGATTCCGCGACCGGCGGAGGGGTTGATTGAGGCGTTTGTGGGTTAGGCACACCATCGACACCCTCACCCGGCGGCTGCGCCGCCGCCCTCTCCCGGAGGGAGAGGGATGAATGCATGCCGTCATCCCCATGAAAATACTCGTCGCCAATCTTGGCTCGACAAGCTTCAAGTATCGGCTGTTCGATATGGCCGATGAACGTTGCCTCGCGCGCGGTGGCGTCGAGCGAATCGGGTCGCCAGAGAGTCCGTGCTTCGCCGAGATTGGCGGTAAGAAGACCGAGCTAAAGGCCAAAATCCCTGATCACGCGGCTGCGGTCCGGCAAGGCCTCGCGCAGCTTACCGATCCGAAGAGCGGTTGCCTGAAAGACGCCAAGGAAGTCGCAGCGATTGGATTTAAGGCGGTACATGGCGGTCGAGTTAGCGGCGTGCAGCGCGTGACGGGCGACGTGCTGGCCGCGATGGAAGAAATGAACCTCGTGGCGCCGGCCCACAATCCGCCGTACATCAAGGCGATGCGGCTCCTGGCGGAAAAGCTGCCGGAAATTCCGCTGGTCGCCGCGTTCGAGACCGGTTTTCATGCGACGGTCGACGATCGGCTGCGCTATTACCCGGTGCCGTACGAATGGGCCGAGAAGCTGCAGATCAAGCGTTGGGGATTTCACGGCGCCAGCCACCGATATATCGCCCAGCGCACGAGCCAACTGCTCGGCCGCTACGACCTGCGAATCATTTCGTGCCATCTCGGCGGCAGCAACAGCCTGTGCGCCATTCGCGGCCAGCAGAGCGTGGCCACCTCGATGGGCATGAGCCCACAGACGGGCCTGCCGCATAACAATCGCGTCGGCGATTTCGATCCCTTCGCCATCCCGCTGATCATGCAGGCCGAGGGGCTGTCGCTGCATCAGGTGCTCGATACGCTGGCGGAAAAATCGGGCTTGCTCGGGCTGTCGGGCATCAGCGGAGACATTCGTGATCTGGAAGAAGCCGCGGCTCAGGGAAAGGCGCGTGCGAAGCTCGCTCTGGACGTCTTTATTGCGGAGATTCGCCGGCACCTGGGCGGCATGCTGATCGAGTTAGGCGGAGCAGACGCAATCGTCTTCACGGGCGGCATCGGAGAAAACGGCGTCAACATTCGCGAGGGCGTTTGTGCCGGTTTGGAAGAGCTGGGCATCGCGCTCGATCCGGCGCTGAACGCAAAAGCCAAAGGTGAGTTCTGCGTCAGTCGTGACGGCGGGCGGGTGCAGGTGTGGACGATTCCCACGAACGAAGAGTTGATAGTCGCGCGGCAGACCAAGCATTTATTGGAGACGTCTTTCCAGCACATTGGGATCCTAAGCTTAGAATTCCACGTGGACAAGTTGTCGCG
>JADMIO011201656.1_pt1 | contig 123911 bp, 115 predicted proteins | sample 8958161 | NCBI WGS metagenome assembly JADMIO01 (sample SAMN16585339, study PRJNA669376) | soil metagenome | isolation source: Crop rotation soil | place: USA: Cullars Rotation, Alabama | collected 2011 | reverse complement strand
GCGACAACTTGTCCACGTGGAATTCTAAGCTTAGGATCCCAATGTGCTGGAAAGTCGCGGTTTCCTTCGGTCGTACGCGACGTTTCGTTTACGGTGACGCGAGAGATCTCTTTCGGCAATATCAAGAATTCAGTTGAAAAACAGAACGTCGAGATTTGCAGGGGCGTAGAATTCGTCGACGTGTATGAAGGTAAGGGCCTCTCGTCGAATGAACGATCGTTAACCGTACGCTTCATCTACCGAAGCGACGAACGTACGCTGATCGAGGACGAGGTCGAGCAGGTCCATTCTCAAATTCTAAAGAGGATCGAGCGCGATCTAAAAATTAAGCAAAGATTTTGACGATTTTCCGCGCCGTTGCTTGATGTTTTTTTGAAACGGAATCATAATCTGAAAGCTAAGCAATCATACCCAGCCAATCGGAGCGACCATTAATGAACGGCATGACCGGAATGGAGAAGTTTTCTCACCTCGAAGACAAGATCTATCTCACCATTGAATTTGCAAAGAAAATGCGTGAAGAACACGATCAGATGGAAAAGGAAGTTTCCGGGCTGCGCCGGATGATCCATGACCTCGAGCAGGAGAAGTCACGTCTTGCCGGCCGCATCGAATCGCTCCTTTCCGAACGGGATGCGATCCAATTGAAGGTCGAAGCGATGTTGGACGCGATGACCATTATCGATTCCGAAGTAGCTGAGGCTGTCGGGAGGTGATCCCTATGATCGGAGGCGATGATAATCGATCGGGTTCCGGCGAGCAGCTTGTCCAGGTCGAGATTTACAACCAAACCTACAGCATTCGATCCGACGGCGATAACGGATATATTCAGGGACTTGCAGATTATGTTGACCAAAAGATGCGCGAGATCGCGTCGGGAACGATGACGGTCGACTCTCTTAAGGTCGCTATCCTCGCTTCCCTTCACATTGCCGACGAACTTCACCGGACAAATTCCAATCACGCCCAGTTCGACGCGCAACTTGCTTCACGGAGTGCCGAGTGTACCGAACTCCTCGACCGTGCGTTCAAAAATCGCGAGATCGCACCGCAGGAATTGGACATCGAACAATAGTCCTCACACCTTATCTGGTTTGTGCTATATTTGAACCAAGCGGGAGAATCATACTGCTGGGTTCGTTACCGAACGCACCAATAATTGAGCCAACACTTGAATTGAGGGAGGCCAATGCCGGTTCCGGAGCGGTCTTTACATGTTGAAGACACGCCGAGTGTTCCGGCTCTGATGTTCCGAAAGGAACAGAAGGCCGCCCACCTGGTCAAACAGGTTCAATTCAAGCGTTCGGAACGGCCACGGCGGTTCTCTTTCGCTAGATAGGCGTCACGCTTTCGTTTCCATCCGCTTGAGACTCTTCCATTTCACGTTGAATCTCTTCGGTCATTTTCGCCTGCTCGAGCGCTATGGGCAGCTCGGCGGTTCTCGCTGTGAGTTTTTTGAGGGCCAGCTCGGAATCCGCCAGGCCGCCGCCGCGCATTGACGCAGCCTCGATCATTTGGAGGCGTGTTTCGGCCTCCGCAAGCATTTCCTTCGCATCGTTGTTGATCGCATTCAGCTTTCCGATGTCGCCTTGGATCTGAGCCTGAAAATCCGCATTTCGCTGCGATCTCAACGACCGGACACGACTCAAACGCTTTTGTGTTTCGGTCAATTCGCGGCGCGATGATTTTATTATTCGCGATGCTGTCAGCCGCGAAGCCAAAGTTTCTCTATATGCGTCCGCTAAAAGCAGATCGTGGGCTGAAATCTCTTTCAGGGCACGTTTCTCGGCCGGCCTAAGCTCGCGCGTGAACCACTCGATCTCTTCAGCTTTGATACCGTCAGCCGCGATCTTTTCGCGGGTCGCGTCTTTCCATTTCGAATATCGGAATGCAAATGTGCCGGATAGAATAAGGCTGACGACGAAGGCAAGAACAGTTATGATGGCCCCAAGAAAAAAGATCGTCGCCGCCATTGGAGGCGTTGCGGCAAAAAAGAATAACAATAAGCCGGTGATCACGGCCGGAACGCCTGTAAGAACCACTGGTGTCAGCCACGCCGCGGCTTTTAAATTGCGGCCCCGGGCCATTTCCCGCGGTGTAACCTCGTATTTTGAAACGACGTTATCCATCTTTCCGACTAACTTTACACTTCTGCAAACTTTATTCAAACTATGGGCATCAGATTACGTATCAAGCAGTAAGTTCGCAAAGATATCGGCGTAAGCCCAAGAAACGCAACGCTTAGACATGGTAAAGTTATCCGGAAACTGCTCGCTGGTTTGCACACTCTTCATCTTGCTGCTTGCGTCGGCAGCACTCGCTCAGAAAGATCCTGATAAACAGCGTGTTCGGACGGTTTCGATTCCGATCTCAATCTTTACTCGAAGCGAATTACAACAGGGCCAAACCGAAGAACTTCTGCAGGTCGACCGTCTCATCGTTCGTGAAAATAACGTCGAGCAGACCATTCTCTCTATTCGCAGCCGCACCGATGTGCCGTTATCTCTCGCCATCTTGATTCAAGATGATCTGTCCTCGGATTTCAATCTCCAGATCCGTGATATCGCCAGATTTGTCCAATCGCTTCCGCGCGGGACCCGGGTGATGGTCGCCTATCTTAGCGGGGGTTCTTTAGATGTTAGGCAACGATTCACGGAGGACCTTAAACGGGCGGCGAAATCCTTTCGAATCGTTTTTGCCGACCCCTCGGTTGCTCCGCGAAGTCCCTATGACGGCCTCTCTGAAACACTGGATCGCTTCGATGCGCTGCCCGCGGGGCGTCGGGCCGTGCTCCTGGTATCGAACGGCCTTGACCTTTCCGGCGGTATCGCGAGTTCGTCGCCGGGACAGAGCACTACTCTTCAAGCTGCGATACTGAAGGCCCAGCGAAAGAATGTCGCAGTTTTCTCCATCTACGCGTCAACAAGCAGCACAAACGCGTCGTTCGGGGTAATGAATGGACAGGCGTCACTAACTACACTGGCCGATGAAACGGGTGGGCGACCATTCATTAACGGGTCTCTCACACCGATAAATTTTCAACCTATTCTAAAACAACTCGACCTTCTGCTTGGCCGGCAATTCCTGCTTTCCTATCTTTCGGAGAACATGAAGAAGGGTTATTACAAAGTGAATGTCGCGAGTACGAACCCGGAAGTGAAGATCGAACACCCGAAAGGTTACTACTACCGCTAAACTAACGCACTCGAATCTTGCAGATCGGACAGATCGCGACCTCTTCCTTCATCAACAGGCCGATCCAAAAAAAGACGAATGTGAATACCAGCAGAAGTGCGAATGTTATCCAGCCTGCTTGTGAGATCCGGCGTTCGATGGTCGGCAGAAAGGCAGTACCGCAATTCGGGCATCGATATTGCCCGGTGAAATCTTGCGGGCCGTTGTACGCAAGGCTGGCAGGTGCATAAAGGGGCCGAGCGACCATCGGCTGCGGCGTCATCACGTGGTCGTTCGTTTGTGCTACACGAGCTTCACTTTTTGTCTGAAATTCGTCGGTCTTCCAGGCGTACGGTCGCGGCGGGTTGTATTCCTGTTGGACCGCCTGGCGTACGACGATCCTAGAACCGCAAAATCGGCAAAACTGGCTCTCGGGGGAATTCCCTTTTCCGCAATTTTGGCATAGGATCATAAGCGCGTTGCCCAAATCGTCAAACGAATATTACTTTACAAAGTTTCTGAAAGAAAGTTAGAAACGTACGCGTTCCCCGCTTTGGATCGCGGAATATACTGCCTCTACCAACTCCACCGATCGGTAACCGTCGTCGGCCGTAACCGGCGGCTTGGTCCCATCGACGATCGCGTCAATAAAGGCCCGGTCCTCCTGTACATACCCCCACTTCTCTTCCTTTTCAAACATATGGAATGAATGTGTGTCGAAGTTTGGATCCGTACCCTGTGAATCAAAGAGTCTTTCCATTTCCTCGGACATAATGGTCCGATGGTGGCAGAAAACCTCCAACCGTTCGAAAGGAAAATGCCAGCTTGCGTCCGACGACGACGCAAAGGTGCAATGAAAACCATTTTCAAACTTGAAGATCACAGAAAACTCGTCAGGTTCGGGATACTCATGTTGCGACCCGTATGCGGTCAACTCAGCGATCTCGCCGAATTGAAACCGCATCATGTCGAATAGGTGGATCGTAGTTTCGTAAAGGAATCCGCCGGTCACATTGACGTCTCCTGTCCATTCCGGATTTAGCAACTCGCCGCGGTTCATTTTTACATGCGCCGAATGGGCCTTGTCGGTTGTCAGCAGTTCCCGAAGTTTCTGATAAACCGGTGCAAACCTGCGGTTGAATCCAACTTGAAACACGCCCTTGCCGGCATTTGCCGCGTCACGTAACTCCCTTGCATCCTCAATACCGATCGTGAACGGTTTCTCGCAAAATACGTGCTTACCTTCGCGGATCGCGTGAAGAGCGATCTCTTTGTGCGTTTTGTTGGGCGCACAGATGAGAACGGCGTCGCAGCCCTGCATCAACTCGTCACGCGAAACACACGCCTTTGCTCCAAACGCTTTTGCAGCCGCGACGGTGCGCTCCGGGATAATGTCGAAAACCGCGGATACTTCAACACGCTCGTCCTTCGAATAAATACGTCCGTGAACGTTACCAATATAGCCAACGCCAACGATACCGATCCTAATTTTGTTCATTTACCAGCTTCCGCCTGCTGCATATTGGCCGAGTCGCAACACCTTCTCCGTGGCTTCTTTCGCGGCTTTTGTGACCTCGAACGGATCTTGCTCCCAGTACTCCGGGCGGAAGATCTCGACGCTAACCGGACCGTCGTAACCTATGCTGTCAAGATGTTCTTTGATCTCTTTGATCGGGAGAATACCGAGTCCGGGATAGAGGCGTTTCGAGTCGTTCAGTTGATCTTTAGGCAAGTCCTCGGCGTCATTGATATGGAAGATGAAAAGTTTCTTGGGATCCAAATTATCGATCGCTTCAAAGGAGGACCCGCCGGCGTAAAAATGATACGTGTCCATCACGTTCCCGACGCTCTCTCGGTCAACCAAATTGACGATCTTGCTGCCGTGGTCGAGCGTTTGGACCGAATTTCCCGCTTCGCCGAGGAATTCGAAACCGATACTTATGCCGTAGGATTCCGCGATATCCGCAAGTTCGTTCAAGACTCGAACCGATTCTTCATTCGTTTCGTCTTCGGTTTTCGGCCCCTGACGCAGTGCCCCCGGTACTGACAGCACGTATGGACAGTCGATCGCTGCCGATATTTCGCAAAGCTTGACACACTCGTCTTTGATCGCACCGTAGTCTTCTGCAGACCGCCAGGTGATGTGTTCGAGCGTGTTGATCGAAAGGACATCGATCCCTGCCTCGACGATCAGCTTTTTCAAATCATCCACGGAATGTGATTCCAAATAGTCGTAAAGCTTATTCGACCGTAGTTCGATCAGGTCGTAGCCAGCAGCGGCTGCAGCTCGGACATCGGTCTCAAGGTCGGCGGTCATCGTGGTGGCGCCGTTGAATGCAATTTTCATAGGATTTCGCGAGTGGAGCAACGAAAAGGATAATACTTCGAATCGGTTCCCTCAAAACGCGAAGCAACGAAGAAAATTGCGATGGATTCTAATTTTCGGTTATGCTGTTTTCAGCACGCCTTTGCTTTCCCGTCGCTGTATGAACCACCTACTCGCCTTTTCGATCATTTTGTTCGCCGCAATAGCTCCCGCGTTTTGCCAGAAACCGGACTCGTCCCTGCGCCGTGTCCGCGAGCAAGACGTCTTCAGCAAGAACGGCGGAGCAGAAATCCCTACACTTCCGGCTGCGGAGCATCTCGCTAGAGCGGAGACATATTCATCGAATCGAATGTTCCCCGAAGCACGAGCACATTGGATGAAAGTTCTCGACGTCTATCCGAACGATGCAGGTGTTCCAAAGGCTTTGTTCGGTATCGCTCGCTCGTTCATGTGGGAGCGGCAGTATGACAAGGCGGTCGAGTGGTTCGAAAAATTGACGAAAGACTATCTGGATACGAAAGACGGCCGCGAGGGTCTTGCTTTCAAGGCGGCGTCCTACGTGCGTCTGGGTCAGAACGTGACTGCCGCTAAGACATATGAACAGTACGTTACGATGTTTCCAAACGGCGAGCGGGTCGATTCGGCTCACCTGAACATCATCGACGCATATCGCGAAGCCGGAAAATACGACGAAGCGGAAGATTGGATCAACAAAACTTTAACTCGGTTCGACGCGACACCGACCGAGATCAATGCGCTGCACGCGCGGCTTCGGCTGGAGGTTTTCCGCGGCCGATGGCAGCAAGCTGTAATTTCGGCCGACGCATTGCTCGCAGCGGGATCAATGAAGGGCTCGATGACAAGTGCTGATGAAGCACGTTATTTGAAAGCTGTCGCCCTCGAATCGATGGGACGAAAACAGCAGGCGATGGACACGCTCGGAGCCATCCCGAACAGCTATACGACTTATTTTGGCGGAATCGCTTCGACTCGTCTTGCCAGGAACGGTGCAAAGATGCATCTTCCCGCGCCTTTAACCGCGGCTCAAATTTCTGATTACAAGGTCATTTTCCGCGACGATTTGCTTCGTGAATCGAAAAAGCGAAATATCGACCCGCGTTTTCTTTTGGCGATCATGAAGCAGGAGAGTGTTTTCAAGCCCTCTGCGAAATCGCCCGCGGGTGCCCGTGGGCTTCTGCAGTTGGTTTACGACACTGCTTTGAAGTATAAAGACGCTGCCGGGTTCCCCGATCTGCAGCCGGACGATCTTTACAGTCCGTCGGTCAACATCGCGCTCGGCGCAGAGTACATTGCCTTTCTTAAAGAGGAGTTTGGTGGAATGTATGAGGGGATCGCGGCGAGCTACAATGGCGGCGAAGACAATGCCCTTCGATGGCTGAATCGAACCAAACCGAAAGATCCCGGCATTTTTACGGCCGAAGTTGGTTTTGCGGAAACTAAAGGTTACGTACAGAAAGTAATGAACAACTACCGCGTATATTCTTCGTTGTATGACGAAAACCTCGTCCGGCGTTAATTCTATCTCGGGCTCTTTCCGATGCCGAAAACGTATGTGACTTCGCCGACCGCTAAAGAGAGAACGGACAATTCAACGTTCTTTTTTCTTTCGAAATAAACCATTCCAGCGACGCTCGATTTCGGCATCACCGTCTTTGCTGTCAGGGCATGTTTTCGGATCTCTTCTTGCCGCTCTTCTGCTAATTTTGATCGGTTCCCCGAACGCTCACGTGCACGATTCAGCTCGTCTTCGTTTGGAACTCGTACCACCATTCTCCCCGTAGATCCGTCGGACCGCTTGAATTCAACGGTCTTCGGAGACGTCTGGGTACTTGCAATATAACTGTCTAACGAATTGCTTTGTTGTGCCTCTGCCCGAAGCCCTTGAATTATCGTCCGCGACGGTAAGGATCGACCTCTGTAAAGCGGCGGCTTCCCTTCTCTGAACTCCGCCATGGAACGGTAATGTGCAACGATCCAAGTGTCGGAATCGAACATGAACGGATCTTGCGTAGAATTCGAGAGTGCCGCGCCGACGGTGAAATACTCGCTATCCGGTTGTGGGAGGATCACAAGTCTTAGTCCATTATGTTCGATCCCGATAGCTTTACCGCGATCCGTCTGCGATGACGAACAAATTATCTTTTCCACGGGAACACGTAGATTCGGAGAGGAGTCGCATTCCGGATCCTCAGACCAGATGATGACCTTTCGTACACCCTGCGCGCTCACGATGTGGACGAGCAAGGTGAGAAGCAACAACGCTTTTGAGATCTTCATCCCCATCAGCCTCAACGAGTTCAATGTGGATATGATATTCCTATGTTTTCTTAAGTCAACCTAATTCTCGCCGGCTCTTTCATTCTTCCCACTCGCCCTGGCCTTCACGTTCAACGTGATAACCGGCGTCTTCGAGATGCTTGTGAACATCGCGAGCATGACGCTCGTCTCTGACCTCTAGGATTATCTCGATGCCGGTGTAACCGAGCGGAGCCAGCCAGATCGCCCGTTGATGATTCACTTCGACGACGTTGGCGCCCGATTCTGCTACCGAAGCCAGCATCGCCGCGAGCGAACCCGGGCGATCCAGCACGAGAAGTTTGAATACGACATAACGACCCTGCCGCACCATCACCTGTTCCAGAACACGCGCGAGCAAATTGCCATCTATGTTCCCACCCGCGAGCACCGCACACACCACATCGTTTTCGGAGATCGCGACCTTTCTTGCCAGCAATGCCGCGACTCCTGCAGCTCCGGCACCCTCAACGACAATGTGCGCGTTTTGCACGCAATGGAAAACTCCGGCGGCAAACTCTTCTTCGGAGACCGTAACAACTTCATCAACCAGATCTCGGATGATCGGCAGCGTAAGTTCGCCGGGACGCTTCACCGCAATACCGTCTGCTATCGTCGGCTTAAAGGGCGATTCGACCGGATGGCCGGCTGCGAGCGACGGGATGACAGATGAGACATGTTCCGCCTGTACACCAATGACTCGAACATGCGTCAGCAACGCTTTCACCGCCGTTGCTATGCCGGAGATCATGCCGCCACCGCCGATGCCGACAAGGATCGTCGTTACATTTGGTAGCGTTTCCGCGATCTCGACGCCCATCGTACCCTGACCGGCAATAACCCGTTCATCGTCAAACGCGTGGACGTACGTGTATCCATTTTCCTTTCCGAGCTGACGCGAATACGCTACCGCCTCGTCGAAGGACTTTCCGTGCAGTATCGCGTCGGCACCGAACCCACGCGTCGCCATCACCTTTGTCAGTGGAGCAAACTCCGGCAGCACGATCGTCGCTTTGATTCCATGAAGCTTCGCCGCGAGAGCAACGGCCTGAGCATGATTTCCCGCGGAACCTGTGACGACGCCCCGCGCTTTCTCGCCGTCGGAAAGCTGCGAGATCGTGTTGTAAGCCCCGCGGAGTTTGAATGAACCAGCTCGCTGCAGGCATTCGGCCTTTAGATACGCTTTCGCCCCGATCGCCGTCGATAGCTTTTCGTCGGCGATGACAGGGGTGGGGTTGATGATGCCGTTCAGGCGTTCGGCGGCAACGCGTATATCGTTCAAACTGACGGTCATAATTGTTGGAATTATAGGCTAATAGCAGAGCGCGTCACAACGGGGTTTATCTTCTATAATGCCGCGATTTCGGTTATATTACAGCTACAGTCATCACCCGGAGGAGAAAATGGAAATCGGCATCGGTCTAATATTCCTAATGTTTCTTGGGATCGCTTTGCTTACGATCGCGTGGAAGACGATAAAGATCGTGCCGCAATCAAGTGTCCTTTTGATCGAGCGGCTTGGCCGGTTTCATCGCATCGCCGCGAGCGGATTGAATATTATCGTTCCGTTTTTCGAGTCACCTCGCGCTGTTTACTGGACGAACTCGCGCCCGGGGCTGACATCCATCGACCTTCGCGAGCAATTCATTGACCTTCCGCCGCAGTCAGTTATCTCTCGCGACAACGTGATGATGGGCGTGGACTCTGTCGTGTATTGGCAGATCACGGATCCTGTAAAAGCAACCTACGAGGTAAATGATCTTGTTGGCTCGATCGTGCAGCTCACCTTTACCGGCATGCGGTCGGTGATCGGGAAGCTCGACTTGGATCATACCCTTTCTTCACGCGACCAGATCAACAACGAGCTCCGGATGATCCTTGACGAAGCTACGGACAAATGGGGCGTGAAGGTCACGCGTGTCGATATCAAGAACATCACACCGCCCGAGGACGTTCGGATCACGATGGAAAAACAGATGACGGCCGAACGGAATCGACGTGCGCTGATCCTTCAGGCCGAGGGCGATAAACAGGCGGCGATCACACGCGCGGAAGGCGAAAAGCAGGCTGCAATCACTCGTTCAGAGGGCGGCAAGCAGTCCGCGATCCTCGACGCCGAAGGCGCTGCGCAAGCACGTCTTACGGCGGCATCAGCCGAAGCCTCAGCAATCTCTCAGATCGCTGGCGCGATCGGCGACCGCGGAGCGACGGCACAATATCTAATTACCGCCCGTTATGTTGATTCGATGCGCGACATGGCTAGGACGCAGAATTCAAAAGTGATCTTCATGCCGACCGAGACCAGCGGCGTACTCGCCAGCGTCGGCGCGTTCAAGGAAGTTTTCGCGGAAACAGGCGAAAAGGAAGACAAGGAACAATTACCAAAACCGCCTCGCTCGCCTCGTGAGCTGAATCAATAAAAAGCTCCCCTCCTTACGAAGGAGGGGTGGCATTCGCCCGGCGTTTGGGCGAATGACGGGGTGGTTCTTTCATTCGTAAGTATTAGAGTGTTCTTATGCTCATACTCAAAATTGTCGGTACGGTCGTGGCATTCGGCGTCGCTCTTATCACCGGAGCTGCATATCACTTCGGTTTCATCTTCAACCCGTCACCGACCGAACCCCCAAAAGAAAAGTCTATGTACGAATTTACGATGAAGAACATCGACGGCACCGACGTCAAGCTCGACTCTTACAAGGGCAAGGTCGTGATGATAGTCAACGTCGCGAGCAAATGTGGTCTGACCCCGCAATACGAAGGCCTTGAAGCGCTATACGAAAAGTATAAGGACCGCGGCCTTGTCGTTCTGGGCTTTCCAGCAAACAACTTCCTCGGCCAGGAACCAGGCACAGAAAAAGAGATCAAGGAATTCTGCACGTTGAAATACAACGTCACGTTCCCTATGTTCGCCAAGATCTCGGTAAAAGGCACTGACCAACATCCGTTCTATACATTCTTAACCAACAAACAATCAAATCCCGGCTTTGACGGAGACATAACCTGGAATTTCGAAAAATTCTTAGCTGACAAAGATGGCAAGATAATTGCCCGCTTCAGCCCGAAAACTTTACCTGATGATCCAAAAGTTGTTGAAGCAGTGGAAGCAGCATTAGGTGAGTGATTAGAGCCTTCTTAACCCTCGGAGCAAATAGATCTGCATGCACGTTCAATAAATACTGTCGTAAACGGAACTCTCATCTTGATTGCTTCTGTTTTCCTAATCGCAGGCTTTTTGGGCGGGGTGAAACTCGCTGCCTACCTTTTCCTTCTCTTCCTTATCGCGATACAAGCAATCACGTTGCTTCACGGGATAAATGTTTTTTGGACCGAATATCGATGTTCCAGACGAAACAAGGTGCTTTTCGCGTTTACCGCAGTCGTACGGACTGCCTTGATGGTATGGATCGGCATTTACCTTTTAGACCTTCTGGAGAATGACCTTTACGATCCTTGGTACATTTACATCGCCACTTTTGCGATCGGGTGCCTCGATTCTCTGGTCTCATTTGCCGCAAAACGATGGCTCTTAAACGTTCCGTTTCCGTGGACAACTTGACCGGTGTTCTTGATTCTTGGTCTAGCAATTTCCGAGGGGAAATCTATTCAACACCGAATACGAGGACCCCGTCGGCAACAGCTTGCTTTCATACGTTACGATCTCTTTCACTTCGATCGCGTCAGATTCAAATTCCCTTTCTCGATGACGCTCGATCAACCCCTTCGCCTTCTTGGCATCCTTTATCCTAGCGATCGTCACGTGCGGATGAAACGACCGGCCTTTGTGCGCCAGCTCGGCAGCGATTCTACCTATCGGGTCGCCATCGGTTAACTGCTCGACCCCGAGCCACAAAACAATCGGTCCGCGACTTTTAAGGAACGCGCCGGTACCAGATAGTTTTATTTGAAACGCCTCGACCGATCTCGCAGCCGCCTCCACTCGTTCGGTAAAGATCCCAAACTGCTCTTGGTCCAGCGAACCGGCAAATTTGACGGTAATGTGCAGCTTCTCCGGCCGTTCCCATCGGGCTGGGCCGTCCGGAAACTCCGCTCGCAAACGCGCGATATATTCGTTCGCGGCTCGACGAGCGTCTTCGGAAATATCTATGGCTGCAAACACGCGGCGATTCATTTCACGTAGATTATAAGGTCACATTTGTCGTGCATTCTACGCATAATTGTGTTATCGTTGCAACGCCATTTGCTCTTTGAAAATTCAGTAAATTTCTTCGACGAAAAAGTTTTTCTTGAAAATAGTCTAATTTCATCGATGCGGCCGGGTAAGTCCCATTTATAGAGTGATTTACATGTCCGCACTGCCTGCCGGACCAGCGGCGGACACGGAGGGGACATTCACCGGACAAAATGTGGACATCACTGTGGTTTGCACTGTTCGGACGACGCTCGGGCGTCTGTTAAACTGCACTGGATGAAGAAGTTGTTTGTCCTAGCAGCAGTTTTCTTGATCGTGGGTTTGTCCGCTCTCGGCGGTACGATTTGGTGGCTCCAATCGTCACTGACGACACCGAAATCACATGACAGGTCTGATGCGTACATCGTGATCGAAAAAGGCACGCCACCTGGACAGATCGTCGCGAAATTGGCAAACGAAGGCATCCTGGAAAGCTCGACCCCGACGCTTGTTTATCTGAAAACATTCGGAAATCCGGCAGCATTGAAGGCGGGCGAGTACAAGTTCCCTTCTCCAATCACTCCAATGCAGGTCCTTGAGTTGATGGAGAAAGGCCAGGAACGTGCGACACGAATCACCGTTCCTGAAGGTTTTACGCGGTTCGATATCGCAAAGAAGGTGGCCGACTACGTTCGCGTCAATTCGCCGAACACGCCCGTCGATGAAAAGCAGATCGTTGTTTTGATGAACGACACCACTGCGATCAAAGACATCGCGCCGGAGGCAAAAAACCTCGAGGGCTATATGTACCCGAGCACATTCGACCTCGCTCCGGACGCGACACCGGAAAAGATCATTGCCACGATGGTGAATCAGTTTCGAAAAATGTGGAAACCCGAGTGGACCGACAAAGCCAAATCAATGGGACGCACGCCGCAAGAGATCGTGACGATCGCATCGCTTATCGAAACTGAATCTGCAGTACCCGCAGAGCGGCCGATCGTTGCGTCTGTGATCTATAATCGGCTCAACAAGGGCATACCTCTCGGAATCGACCAGACCGCTGTATATATTGCGAAGATGGAAAACCGTTGGGACGGCACGATCAACCGCAGCGATCTCGATTCGACATCGCCGTACAACACCCGGAAGTACGCCGGCCTGCCACCCGGCCCGATCTCGTCTGTTTCTGAATCGGCGATCGAAGCCGCACTTAATCCGGCAACCTCGGACTATCTCTATTACGTCCGCAACGTCCAGCTAAATGACGGCTCGCATTGGTTCTATTCCTCAGCCGCCGAGTTTGAAAAAGGCAAAGCTGAGTATCAGCGTTGGCTTGAGAAAGAACGTGAAGACAAACGGGCAAACGAGAACGCCAATCAATGATCTCACTCCTCGCACTTGACCTCGACGGTACGCTGCTCGATTCGACCGGTTCGATTCCTGACGAAAATCGGAATGCCATTCGAGAAGCAGAAGATGCCGGCGTTCTGGTCACCATCGCCACCGGCCGGCGATTTCGCGATGCTCGTCCGTTGGGTTTAGAGCTTGAGCTAAATGCCCCGCTCGTTACACACAACGGTGCGTTGTTGAAATTTTCCGATTCACTCGAAACGGTATCTGCGAAACTGCTTGACGGTGAAACTACGCAAGAGATCGTTCGCGTCGGCAAGAAATACGGCGGCGATGCGTTGGTCAGCACCGATCCGAATGGCATCGGAACGATGCTTTACGACCGCGTTTCGGACGACAACTTGCCGCTCAAGAAATACCTTCGATGGGCCGAGAATCTCCATGGCGGCTCAGCAGGCCGCGACGGTGTCGAACATGTCGCGAATCTCGAAGATGTTTTAGACGATCACGACGTCGTGCATATCTCATTCTCCGGCGGCTGCGATGCGATGAGTGCGATGCTATCGTTTCTGAATTGCGAGCTTGGAAACTCGGTTACCATTTTGCCGACGATCTATCCGCACATGGATTTCACCTTGATCGACATTCTGCCGCCGAACACAACAAAAGGAACCGGTTTGGAAACGCTCGCAGCTATCGACGGCATCGGACCCGAGAACGTGATGGCGATCGGCGACAATTTCAACGACCTCGGCATGCTCGAATTCGCCGGCACGCCCGTCGTCATGGGAAATGCCGATGCAAAGTTGCTTGAACGCCCCGAATTCTATAAAACAGATACTAATAACAACGGCGGAGTGGCCGCCGCGATCCGCAAATTCATTTTGGAAAAGGAGACTTAAGTGGCTAACAGAACGGCAGTTATCGAAACGAACAAGGGCATCATCAAATTCGAACTTTTGGAACAGGACGCTCCTAAAACGACCGAAAATTTTCGCTTGCTTGCAGAACGAAATTACTACGACAACGTGATCTTTCACCGCGTCATACCGAATTTCATGATCCAGGGCGGCGACCCGCTCGGCGAAGGCTACGGCGGCGAATCGGCATGGGGCGGACGGTTTGATGACGAGATCGACCGCGATTCGGATCTGTATGCTGGCATTTACGACAAAGGCACCGTCGCAATGGCTAACGCCGGCCCGAATACGAACGGCTCGCAGTTCTTCATCATGCACATCGACTACCCGCTGCCGCCGAGCTATACGAAATTTGGCAGGGTGCTCGAAGGACATGACGTCGTTGACGCCATCGCAAGCGTCGAGCGAAACGCAAACGACAAACCGCTTGAACCGGTCGTTATGAATCGCGTCTACATCGAAGAACCAGTGTCCTAATGCGAGCGGTCGTCCAACGCGTATCGCGTGCAAAGGTGACCGTCGCTAGCGAGATCACCGGCGAGATCGGACGCGGTCTCTTGGTGCTGCTAGGCGTCGCCGGCAGCGACTCAGAACAGGATGCCGAATACCTCGTCGAAAAGATCATTAACTTGCGGATCTTTGAAGACGCTGACGACAAGATGAATTTGTCGTTGTTGGACATCAAAGGTGAATTACTCGTCGTATCGCAGTTCACGTTATACGGCGACACGAGGAGAGGACGTCGTCCGTCCTTCATCGACGCAGCTCCACCCGAAGAAGCTAATCAACTTTATGAATACTTTGTTGCGAAAGCGGGTCAGCAGATTCCAAAAGTTGAAACCGGACGTTTTCAGGCGATGATGGATGTTGAGCTTGTAAACGATGGTCCCGTTACCATAATGCTCGACAGCGAAAAGTCATTTTAGATTTCAAATATGAAATTTGCGATCATACTTTCTACATCACTAGCAGCGGCGCTGATCTTCACGGCTTGCGGCGGCGCTAATACCAACGCAAACAAAAATGCGACGCCGGAAGTAAAACGCGGCGTGGCACCTGTAGCCGACAACGAGATCGCCGTGATCGAAATGGAGAACTCTTCGGCATACGGCACGATCAAGATCGAGCTTTATTCGAACATCGCGCCGAAAATGGTCGCACGCTTTAAGGAGCTTGCCCGCGAAGGGGTGTACAACGGTACGACCTTTCACAGGATAAATCAATCAGTCATTCAAGGCGGCGATCCGCTTTCGAAAGACGACGATCCGTCAAACGACGGAACCGGAGGCTCGGACAAACCGAATGTTGATGCGGAGTTTTCCGATATTCCTTACGACACTGGCATTGTTGGTGCGGCACGAAGCGCAAATTTCAACTCGGCAAACTCGCAATTCTTCATCACGCTTAAACGTGAGCCCGGTTTCGACAACAAGTACACTATCTTCGGCAAAGTTATTGACGGGATGAATAACGTGCGTACGATATCGGGAGTTCAGCCAAAGGAAGGCGAGCGTCCGGTCGAGGCCGTCAGGGTAAAGTCGGTAACGATCGTGCCGAAGAATTGATATACTGTCAAAAATTGCTCGCGTAGCTCAGTGGATAGAGTGCTTCCCTCCGAAGGAAGAAGTCGCAGGTTCAAATCCCGCCGCGAGTACCAACAAAAAAGGCGTTCATCTTTGAACGCCTTTTCCGATTAGCTCCTGCAGACTTACCTAACTTTTAGCATCGGATCTCCGAGCAATGCCCAGGATCGACGAACGTCCCTTTGATTGGCGCCGACGATCACCGTTTTGGCATCCATGATCAGATCACCCATCCGCGGAATCGATCCTTCACCGATCTTGCGATAGAACCTGCGAGCCATGACCTCCTGAACGTCCGGCGAGGTTAGGCCGGTGGAAGCCCATGTAACGACCGCACCTCCGTTCGTATGAAATAGCAATCGCTCCGCAAGTGCGTTGCCCGACGGGAAAATGAAATAGCCGTTCAAACAGGTCAACATTGTAGCGATAGATTCTGTATTGTGATTTGTCAACGAATTGACATTGCCTGTCGAAAAGAAGGAAGTCGCCGCCCAAGTGCCGGTCGCACCGTGCCCGGTATAATTCACAATGTATTTACCGGTGTTAAAAGCTGCGATAAGGTTCGTTTGAGCGTTCGGATCGGTTCGATTGATCACCGTTTTCGCTACGCTCTCGGGTAATTCACCAGATATCCGTCCGTTTATCGCCGCAAAATCAATGTTATTTGTGGCGTCGAATTGATCCACTGCGAATAGAGCTCCGCGGCTCATCGGATCGCTTCCTAAGTTCGCTTCCCAGTTGATCGTCTTCTGGAACACGGTGTCTATGTCGGACGTCAATCGCGAAGGGACACGTCCGACGGCCATTTCGGCCAGCCCGTCATCGTTGAAATCAGCCAGAGTTTCGTCGCTGCCCGTTTCAGTGAAAATGGTGGTCACCATCTGCGTAGGAATGTAATTGAAATAACCGTTGAGGGTATAGTTCTTAGGATCGCGAGTCGCGTCGCCCATCAGCAGTACATATCCAGGCCTCGGGTTCCAGTTGTTGTACGCGTATTGCAGGAATGCCTTGATCGGGCCTGTGCCTTCAATACCGAAATTAAACTCGTTGAAGATCTCATCGACATTTACGACTTTCACCGTAAAACCCTGATTGACGCGGTAGTTAGCCCATGTCTGTGCCTGGGCCATAAAATCTTTATACGCAATAATAATGAGATCGGCGCCAAGAGCGTTTGAACCAAGAAGTTGGCCATCATTCGCACGCACAGCGAACGGTGTCTTTATCTGTGACTCTTCCACAGCATAGAACAAGCGAGCGCGACCAGAAGGCAATACAGTTCCAAAATTGCCTCCGCCCTGATCCGTGAAATCCAGATTTGTAACGTTTCGCGGGTCGTTTTCGAATGTGGTATCCCACACGCGAACGTTTGCAGAAGTGAATCCGGACAGCTGAGTCTTCTTGTTACCGACGGTGTAAGCCTTAAGAACGTTTTGCGAGGCAACATGTTTGCGTGCGAACGTGACATTAACAGTATCAAAAAGGTTAAAGTCGCCCGACGGTCCGGCAGAAACGATATTCAAAACGTTCGAGCCCTGGCCCAGGCTTGCGTCCTTCAAGATCGATGTCGGGATCGTTTGAATTCCCGACATCGGAAACTGTGCGACCCCGTCAGTGATCGGCGTCAACTGCTGGCCATTAAGATTTATTTGTACATTATGCGGGCCGCTCGAAAATCCTTGCAACTTCAATTCTAAAGTGGAATTTGGACTGTTGAAATCTATGTTATTCAGGTCGAAAGGAATGTTCACGCCCGACGATCCGATGCCGCGTCCCCAATAGTTTTCAGCCGGACCGTTTAGGATCGTGTCGAGGAAAAGCGTACGCTCTTTGTAAGACGAAGTCTGATTATAGCTGGGTAACGTGATCGAAGATGTTGAGGGTCGGGAAACCATATTTTCGATACGTTTGCCAGCTGAGTCACCAGATATTAGGAAATAAGCTTGGGTGTCGGTCTCCGGGGAGTCGGTGCCGACACCATAAAACTCAATAACGCTATTCGCAGCGTTTATCGAGAACGCTTGCTCGATTCCGTTCTTGTATAACTGCCATAGGGACATGTCAGAGCTAGTATCGAATCCTGCAGCAGCGAGTTGGGCAAATGTGACCCGGTAGATCCCCTCACTTTTTACGTCTATCCGAACGCCCACGTGCGAGATCACCCACTTATGCTTGTCGGGGTCCGGAGGCGTCGGCGTCATTTCCTTCGAAGCGATCAATTCTTTTGGCGCATTTATTTTTTCAGAACGAATAGCATTTTCAGCAACATCGGAATTATTCAAATTATTCGGGACACCGTCGACTTTCCCTTTGAACGATTTTGAATAACCCGCGGTGACCGTTTTGCTTATTGTGCGGTTGCCGTTTAAATCAATAGACTCGATAAAATACGATGATTCAGAGGTGCCGAATGCATCCAGGAAAGCATATTCCTCACCGACCAGCGGAAATTGCCCACTCTTTGCAGCCGAACCGAATACGATCTGGTCATTAACGACGCTTTCGCCACTCGGATCGACTCGGTGGACGTAGAAACCCATATTTCCCTTTTCTACTCGCATTTGCCAACGGATCAGCACGTTTGTATCCGAAGCATATGCGGATACACCCTCGAATTCGTTTGATGCCGTAGATTCGGCCCCCAATAGGGCCGCTGCCCGGGCTTTGTCGTTGACGATTCGCCGAACGACACCTTTTTGTCCGAACGCATTAACACATGGAAGAATGCCCAATCCCAATACAAGAATGAGCGAGATCGCCTTTTTCATCTAAAAACACTCCTGATGCTGACTGGCGAATGCGTAAAACACCCGCGAACCTTGAGATAGTATTACTTTTCGCTGGCGAAACCAACGATTATTTGCCTGTAGAAACGCTAAAAAGGCTCCCGATTCTAGGAATTAATCGTGGATTACCTAAGAACACACTTTAACTATAAGGAAATGGTATCACACAGTAACAAGCTGTCTTAGCACAAACGGCAAAATTCCGCCTGCTTTGTAGTATTCGAGCTCAATGGGAGTATCGATTCGTAAAATTAAATTAATTTTTTCATTCGAACCGTCGGTACGGGTGATCAAAAGCTCGACACCCTGTCGGGGACGAACGTCTACACCTTCAAGCCCTTTCAAATCAAAGGTTTCCGTGCCGTCCAGTTTTAATGATGCGGCGTTCTCGCTACCTTCGAACTGAAGCGGTAAAACTCCCATTCCCACCAGATTCGACCTATGAATTCTCTCAAAAGATTCCGCTACGACCGCTTTCACGCCCAATAAACGCGTCCCTTTTGCTGCCCAGTCGCGGGAACTGCCGGTTCCGTATTCCTTACCCGCGAAAATCAGAAGGGGTGTGCCTTCGTCCCGGTACTTCACCGCAGCATCGAAAATCGACATTTCTTCACCTTCCGGCTGGCGTTTAGTGAATCCGCCTTCGACCGGCGCCACCATCAAATTCTTGATACGAACGTTGGCAAACGTACCGCGAATCATGATCTGGTCATTGCCTCTCCTCGATCCGTACGAATTAAAATTACGCGGCTCAACACCGTTTGCCTGTAGATACGAACCCGCGGGCGAGGTTGCTTTTATTGCGCCGGCAGGTGAAATATGGTCGGTCGTTACCGAATCGCCAAATATCGCCAACGCTCTCGCACCTTTGACGTCATCGAACGCGCCTCCGCCTAACGAGAAATCTTCGAAATACGGCGGTTCCTGAATATAGGTCGAATTCGCATCCCACTCATAAACTTTGCCCGACGGAGCCTCGATCCGGTTCCACAATGGATTTTGCTCGGCAAACTCGCTGTAAAGCTTTCTATAAGTTTCAGGATCGAAAGCCTTCGACAACTCTTCCTTGACCTCGTCGAGCGACGCCCAGATGTCTTTCATGAAAACGTCATTTCCGTTCTTGTCTTGACCTATCGGATGCAGATAGACGTCCTTCAAAACGGTCCCCGCGAGCGCGTAGATAACTACGAGCGGCGGCGACATAAGGAAGTTTGCCTTGATGTTTTGATGTACGCGAGCTTCAAAATTTCGGTTACCGGAGAGGACCGACGCCGCGATGAGATCATGATCCACGATCTGCTCTTCGAGCGCGGCATCGAGCGGTCCTGAATTACCTATGCACGTGGTGCACCCGTAGCCGACGAGGTTAAAACCGATCTCATCCAGATATTTCTGAAGTCCGGTCTTTTCTAAATATTTGGTAACAACGCGTGAACCTGGAGCCAAAGACGTCTTCACGTACGGCGGCACTTTCATACCGCGTTCCGCCGCCTTTTTCGCGACAATGCCCGCCGCGATCATAACCGATGGATTAGATGTATTGGTGCACGAGGTGATAGCCGCGATGAGCACGTCACCATGCCCGATCGAGGTGTTTCCGTTCAGAGAATGCGGCTCGACCTCCACACGGTCCGGGGTCGGACGATTGTTCATCATTTCAACTTCAGAAACGACGCTCGTGTTTTTTTCGCTAACGGCGTCGCCGAGAACCGGAAGCGGGATCGAACGCTGGTCCTGCGAACCGCCTCCCGCTATGACTTCCGCGGGATGGCCGGCCAGTTGCACCATAAAGCGTTTTTCCAGATCGTCCGCCTCTTTACCAAATCCGCCCGTCGCGACCGGCTGGCTGAAAAGCTCAACAAATCGATCGTCGAGATTGGAAAGCTCGATCCGGTCTTGCGGCCGCTTCGGACCTGCCGCAGCTGGATTTATCGTCGTGAGGTCAAGATCGAGCACCGTCGAATAATCAACTTCGCCTTCCCTAGGTATACCGAACATTTCCTGCGCAATGTAATAGTTTTTGATCGTATCAATCTGCTCAGCTTGTCTTCCGGTCGCAGCAAAATAATCAAGCGTCTTTTCGTCAACGCCGAAGAAGCCCATAGTCGCTCCGTATTCCGGAGCCATATTTGCTATAGTTGCGCGGTCTGTCGCATTCAAAGCTGCCGCTCCATCACCGAAGAATTCAACGAACTTACCCACGACGTTGGCCTTGCGCAGCATTTCCGTTATTCGCAATACCAAATCGGTCGCGGTTGCCCCCTGCGGAAGTTCACCTGTCAGATTAACGCCTACGACATCCGGTGTTAGGAAATAGACCGGCTGCCCGAGCATGCCCGCCTCCGCCTCGATACCCCCGACGCCCCAGCCGACGATCCCGAGTCCATTGATCATTGTCGTATGCGAGTCGGTCCCAACCAGGGAATCCGGAAAATAAACGCCATCACGTTCGAAAACCCCTTTCGCCAGATACTCGAGGTTCACCTGATGTACGATCCCGATACCAGGGGGTACGACACGAAATCCGTTGAACGCCTGAGTACCCCATTTCAAGAATCGATATCGCTGTTCATTCCGTTCAAACTCCATCTCCATATTTCGCTCGTAGGCGGAGTCGCTGCCCGCGTAATCGACTTGAACCGAGTGGTCAATGACAAGATCGACAGGAACAAGCGGCTCGATCATCGAGACATCTTTGCCCATCCGCTGGACCGCCGAGCGCATCGCGGCAAGGTCGACAAGAAGCGGAACACCGGTGAAGTCCTGAAGTATCACACGTGCGACAACGAACGGTATCTCTTCCGTCCGTTCGGCAGTCGCCTGCCACGATGCGAGCTCGCGAATATGTTGCTCGCCAATCCGTCGGCCTTTGTCGAAATTTCGCAATACGGATTCTAGAACGATGCGTATCGAGATCGGGAGTCTGCTCACGTCTGCTAATCCAGCCTTCGCAAGCTGAGGGATCGAGTAATATATGCCGTCTACGCCGGTACCAGTCGGGAACGTTTGGCACGCTTCAAATAGGTTATGTGTCATTATCACCGCCGAAATATCGGGATCGAATATGTATCAAAAAAATGGTATAAACCAAATTTTATCATAGCTGGAGCGAACGATTGAGCCGGGAACGCATCGAGAGATTAGATCGGAAGTTTGCCGAACTTCATCGCGAACGTTGTGCAGTAGCTGTCCATGCGGGAGACGACTGGATCTATGGAACGCTCGAGTACGAACGCTTGTGGCCGAGGTCAGCAGGGGCGCTTTTGATTCGTTCCGCAGCTGCAGTTGAACAAATGATCAACGGGATCACAGTACGGCTTTGGGATGACCCGTTCGAATGGACGCTGCCGGAACGTCTCCCTGGAGTAGACGACTTGATCGTTTATTTCGATGAAGTTGAAACTGCGCGAAAGAAAGGTTTTCAATTTCTCAGAAACGATAGTGATCTCGAACGGTCGATACCCGCACCCCTCGAACTAAAAACCCTCGAGCAGGTCCTCATCGATACATTTACCGTTTCGCAAACCTATCTATCCGAAGCACGATCTTTGTTTTCCAATTTAACCAACACAAAATAATAGCCTCTCTCGGTCGTTCGCGGTCTGTACGCCTAATCGTTGCATTTCCGAACCTTTTCATGCAAAAATTCGTTAGGTTTCCGAGACGCCCATACTCAATAGGAGCATTGAATGTTTTGTCCTCGCTGCGGTCAGCAGCAGATCTCGCCCGAGACCAAATTTTGCAACCGCTGCGGCTTCCAAATGGGGCTCATCCCCGATTTGATAGCGAACAATGGCGTGCTCCCGCAGCTCGCCGAGTTGTATCAAGGAAAAAAAGGGCTATTTACGCGAAAGAACGGCCTGATCTTAACCGTTCTCTGGTTTATCTTTTTCGTGATGATGATGCCGGCGTTTTTTGGTATCGCGGGAGCGGACGAAGTCGCCGGGGCCTCTGCGGTATTTGGCGTTTTTACATCGATGATGCTGCTGATCGTCTCCTTAGCCTTTCTAAAGCGTGCGCCGAAAAAGGCGGAGATCGCTCAGATAGAAATGCTCCGGCAGCAGCCTCAGCACAGCCTGCATACGACGCAACCCGCCGGGGCGCTTCCGCCGCAGATGGCGCAGCCCGCACAGGTTTACGCTCCGCCTCAGGCCGGCTCCTGGCGAGCACCCGACACCGGCGATTTCGGCCGCACCGGCAGCGTCACCGAAAGTACTACAAAACTTCTTACAAAAGAAGAAGAACCCTAATATCCGATCGCTGCACCGTCGCTTCGCGGGTCGATCGCGCCCATCAGTATCCGTCTCGTTGCGGTTGTGTTGTCCCCATCGGTCGCGCCTCCCGCTGTATTCATGGACTGACGTGGTGCGATGCTCATAATGCCGGTCGCAGATGCCACGCTTTCGGGTTTGTCATGAAACTTATGACCGAAACGCTCGAGAATGGCTCGAGTGTCGGGCGACATGCCGAATTTTTCCTGCCATAGCTCGTCCGGCAGCCACTGGTGATGAACGCGAGGCGCGGCGATTGCTTCCTGTATGTTCATTTCATAATCGATCACATTCGAAACGATCTGCGTGACTGCTGAGATGATGCGCGGCCCTCCGCGTGCACCCGTCGTGAACCAAAAATTACCTTCGCGATCGAGCACGATCGTGGGCGTCATTGATGAGAGCGGTCTTTTACCGCCCTCGACCTTGTTTCGCTCGCCCTGAACAAGGCCGAAGAGATTAGGTTGTCCCGGCCGGGCGGCAAAGTCGTCCATCTCGTCGTTCATCAAAACGCCCGCACCTTTTATTGTCACGCGCGAACCGTAAAGGTCATTGATCGTATATGTGTTCGTTACGACCATTCCGTCTTTATCCACAACAGTGAAATGGGTGGTTTCGGTACCCTCGTGCATCGCGATATCACCGAATTTTGTCGAAGCGCTTGTTCCCGCTTTTTGAGCGTCGATGCTGCTTCGACGCATCTCCGCGTACTTTTTGCTTATAAGCTGCTCGACCGGTACTTTGGCGAAATCCGGATCCGCCATGTACTCGGCTCTATCCGCAAAAGCCCGTCTCGAGGCTTCGATGTACAGGTGATATCTCTCCGCAGAGTTCGAACCCAATGCCCTCATGTTGTAGCCCTCGAGCATGTTCAAGATCTGCAGTAGAACGATACCCCCCGAACTTGGGGGGGGCATCGTAATGATCTCGTACCCGCGATAGTTTCCATGTAAGGGTGTACGCTCTTTCGCCTTGTAATTTCGAAGGTCGTCGAGCGTGATCAACCCGCCGTTCGCTTTCATATCCGACGCGATCAGACGTGCGGTCTCACCTTGATAGAAATCGTTCGCACCGCGCAGCTTAATTCGCCCAAGGGTACGTGCGAGGTCCGGCTGTCGGAATAGGTCACCGCCTTGGTAATACTTTCCGTCACGCAGAAATACCCGCTTGCTTTCGGGGTACTTTTCAAGCGACGACTTATAAGTCTGAAAAAGTTCAGCTAACCTATGCGTCAAAACGTATCCGTTCTGCGCCGTCGCTCGCGCAGGCTCGACGAGATCTGACCATCTGATCTTTCCGGACCCATACTTTTTAAACGCCATCTCGAACCCGGCAAGCGTGCCGGGCACGCCCGACGCACGGTATCCGACTGTCGACGATCCTTCACCCTTTATCAACTGGCCGTTCTTGTCGACGTAAAGATCGCGACTCGCCGTCGCAGGTGCCATTTCGCGATAGTCGATCGAAGTCGCTGTTCCGTTCGCCTTTCGTATCAGCATGAAGCCGCCGCCGCCTAAATTCCCGGCCTCCGGATAAACAACGGCAAGCGCTAGTCCGACGCCGATCGCTGCGTCAACGGCATTGCCGCCTTTTTTCAAAATGTCGACACCGATCTGCGAAGCGATAGGATGCTGGGAGGCAACCATTCCGTGAGTCGCGAACGAGGCATCTCGACGATTTGGCGAAATGGTAGGCGTCGGCAACGCGCCGACAGTGCCGACCGCGATCGCGGTCAGTGCAAAAAAGGCAACAAGTTTCCGATTCATACCGCCAACTCTAACAAAATTCGTTTTTTCGACAAAACCTATTCACTTGCTGTTTATGTTGCTTCTATTAATGTTCAAAAACAGGTATATTCGTTTTTCCAAAAAGAATCCGACGTGCTGATTCTGGAATCGATAATGACGGACGACGGTAGTTTAAGCAATGCTATTCTCTCGGCTAAAAACCGGATATCTTCGCCCATTGCGCCGTCTGCCGACGCGCGCCCGCCACAGGTTTTCTGAATACCGTTTTTTCACATATCTAGCAGTTCTCGGCCCGGGAATGATCGCCGCGAATGCCGGCAATGACGCCAGCGGTATCGCAACGTACAGTTCAGTTGGAGCGGCCTATGGCTATTCAATGCTATGGGCGTTCGTTCCGATGATAATCGCGCTGATAATCGTCCAGGAGATCTGCGTTCGAATGGGCGTGGTCACGGGCCAGGGACTAGCTGATCTCATCCGCGAACAGTTTGGTGTTCGATGGACGGCGTTGATCATGCTGTCCCTCCTGATCGCAAATACCGGAGTGATCGTGTCGGAGTTCGTCGGTATTGCTCAGGCGTCCGAACTCTTTGGCATTTCTCGGATATTCACAATCCCAATTGCCGCGCTGTTGATCTGGTATCTTGTTGTCCGCGGATCGCAAAAAAAGGTTGAAGCTGTTTTTCTGACCATGTCCCTGGTCTTCCTTTGCTATGTCGCCTCTGCATTTCTTTCAAAACCGGATTGGTCCGCCGCCGGGATCGGGTTTGTCCGCCCGACGGTTACAAATGATTCCTTTTACCTTTTCGCGCTGGTGGCAATGATCGGAACGACTATCACTCCGTTCATGCAGGTTTACGTGCAATCGTCTGTCGTCGAAAAAGGGATCGACAAAGAAGATCTGCGTCTTGCACGAGCGGACGTCATTGTCGGAACGGTCTTCGCGACACTTATCGCGGTTTTTATTGTCATTTCGACAGCATCCACCCTAAATGCACATGGCATTACGGACCTCGACAGTGCAGCAACGGCGGCTGAAGCATTGTCACCGATCGCCGGAGTATACGCCAAATATCTCTTTGCGATCGGCTTGGTGGGTGCGGCGATGCTTGCTATGGGTGTTCTGCCGCTTGCAACCGCGTATTCGATCAGCGAAGCACTCGGATTCGAAAAAGGCGTCTCGCGTACTTTCCGAGAGGCTCCGATCTTCATCGGAATATTCACAGCTCTACTGATCGTCGGTTCGGCGATAGCTCTAATCCCCGGTATCCCGCAGATCAAACTTCTGCTGCTTACGCAGTGTGTGAATGGCCTTTTACTTCCCATACTTCTATTCGCGATCCTAAAGCTTTCGAACGATCGCACCATCATGGGCGAATATCGTAATCATCGGGTGTTGAATTCGGTCGCCTACACGGTAGCGATCATTGTTTCGATACTTTCGTTGATGTTGATTGGCAAAACGATAGTTGATATGTTTTAGCCGTCCAATATGGCTGAATCCGGATTGCAGCGAAAAACCGTTTTCTTTCTCATCTTCACCGGCGTGATCATCGTACTTGTTTTGACGCTGCCGATCGTGGAGGACCTATTTAACGCATATCTTCTAACGCAGCTCGGATTGACCGTCAATACCGAGGGCCGTCTTGTCACCTTCGACGGATCTGCGCCGGGAATGATGCTGCAAACGTCCTACGAACTCGCTGTAAACGTTTTCCATATCTTAAAGATCCTGCTCTGGATGGCGCTTGTCATCTCGGTCGTTCGTTTCATTGGGATCCTTTTATTCGCAACTGCCCTACGAAAGACAGGTCCGACCGAGATCGCCGCGCTTCTCCGAACAGTTCTTTCTATCATCATCTACATCGTCGCGTTCTTTATTATTTTTCAATCGCAGTATCCGGGCGTGCAGCTTGCACCGTTGTTCACTGGATCGACGATCGTCGGAATTGTTGTAGGACTTGCCTTACAAGACACGCTCGGAAACCTATTCGCCGGGATCGCACTTCAGGCCGATCAGCCTTTTCAGTTGGGCGATGTGATCAATATCTCGAACCGCGGCACAGGCGTCGTTGAAAGCGTCTCATGGCGCGGCGTTAAGATAAGGACATTTCAGAGCAAACTCCTGATCATTAGTAATGCCGTATTGGGTCGAGAAACCATCGAGGTCGCTCCGCGCGGGAATCTAAATGCCCGGGTGGTGTTTTTTAGTACTACGTATACCGCATCACCGTCGCGGATCGCTCAAACCGTTCGAGAGACGGTACGGCACGTCGAAAACGTTTCGAATAAGGTTCGTCCAATAGTTCGTATACGCAATCTTGAAGATCACGGTATGGAATGGGAGGTGAAATACTGGATCGAAAACTACGAGAAATACAACGACACCGATGCATTGATCAGACAGCGGATCTGGTACGCATTCGAACGTGAGGGCCTGAGTTTCTCTGCGCCGTCGCTATACGTGCACATGGAGTCTGAGACACCGGTTATCACGAGCGACGAAAAGGCGAACGCTTATGCTGAGCAGTTGACGAATGTCCCCGTGTTTGCCCCGCTTTCGGAAGAAGAGATCGAACGTGTTTCACGGGCGACAGTGAAGCGTATATTCGCCCCCGGTGAAGCTATTGTCCGAAAAGGCCAGGAAGGCCGTTCGATGTTCGTCATCGTACGTGGCAACGTCAAAGTTCAGATCCCGGACCATGATGGGCAGAAGGTGATCAATCGCCTAACAGCAAACGATTTCTTTGGTGAAATGAGTCTCCTAACGGGCGAACCGCGAACCGCAACTGTCGTGGCCGAGGATGAGGTCGACGTTCTCGAGATAAGGAAAGGAGCGCTGAAACCGATATTCGAAGCGAACCCGGAGTTAATGAATTCCGTTTGCGAGATCATCGAGGAACGTAGACTTCTTCTCCAGGAAAAAGTCGATGAAGAGAATTTAGACGTGCCGAGTGCTAGAACGGGCGTTCTGGGTTCAATTCGCCGTTTTTTCGGGATCAAATGATGGGCTATTGAACGTTCCGGTCGTAGATATCATGCAGGACTTCCACGATCGGTTTGCGAGGATGTTGTTCTTTGCCGTTCTTTCGCGGAGCCGGCTTCTCGTGTAGCGACGTAACGCTGGGCGGTTCCTGTTTGATCGGGTCAGCCGAGTGGCCGTTGTTCGCGGCTTCAGCTTCTTTATTGTGCTGCGGAATTTCGTCCGTGATCCCGTCGAGCGCTTTGCTTTCTTTTGTTTCCGTCTTCACTCGCTCCATCAAGTCCCTACTCAAAGTTAAAAGGGCATCGGTTTTCAGTTTGCGCGAGCGTTCCAGGGCTCGGACGGCTGCGGACGTCAAAGGTGCTTCCGACGGTTCACGTTCGATCTTTCGTAGCACGCTGACATAATTCCGCAATTCGACCGAAGGATAGACCACACTGCTTTCAAACGATTCAGGGTTCTCGGCGACATATGCAAGGTGCCTTACAGCAGCGGAGTGATCGCCGACTTTGCCGTATAGCGCGCCGAGCGCGAAGTGAACAAGAGGCGGCGCATTACGCATTTCCTTGATTATCCGTTCGCCGCGGTTGATGGTTTCATTGACCTCGAACCCGTACCACTGTCGCAGATCGTTTCGAAGAATCTCGTGAGCCGATAGATAAAACTCAAAAATAGCCCGGGTCCGCATCTTACTGCCTGCCGAGAACATCTTTGCCATGAAGTATGCGAATACTCCAAAGAAAAAGACAATGAAAATGGGGATGTTTACGACGATGAGCAGCGATGCAATTACGCCGAAAGCGAGCAAATACTGTCCTTTATTTCGAACAGCCTTTGTAATGCTGGTTTGTTCGCTCGGTTCGTTCATTTCGCCTTGCGGTTTCAGGTAGCAGCTTCAGTATGGTCCTCTTCTTGATTGCCGGTAGTTTTCGGTTTCGCTTTCCCACCATGTTCGCTCGGACGTGCTTTGCGTTTCTGCTCTTCTTCTTTTTTAAAACCAAACTCGGCCATCACGTCACCGAGCTTATCGAAAACCTTAAAAGGTGAATTGATAACGAACGCAAACGTTTCACCGAGAGCGATCATTTCAAGATGTGCCAGCTCCGCGATCTTTTTCTCAAGCGGAAGCTCGGTAAATTCTTTTCTATAAGCCTCCTCACGCTCTTTTTCGTCTTTAGTCTCGTCAACCGGTTTCTTCTTCTTTTCAACCATAGCCGTAATCACTCCTGGCTTATCGATCTTCGCATAGCACGCCAGACGGACATTTTTCCCCGCGCCCGCTGCAGATAACTTCTCACGCTCGCCGTCCGAGATCGGCGACAGCAGGTCACTGCCCTTTGAGATCGTTATTTTACAATCGTGACCTTCTTCTTCGCCGCATTCGAGATCAGACACCGCACCAAGGCGCTTCGCAGCGTCGATGAGATACGTTCCTACCGGAACGATCCCTTCCCTGCCTTCGTCAAATTTTATTTCAACTTCCTGCATCTTGACTCTCGTTATTACGCGCCGACATTTGTTCGCACTCTCACTCGCGGCTGTGCGCCCGATGGGGCAACGGACGTTTCGATCTCTGCCGCTTGGCAATCTGAGCATACTCCCCACATTCGTAAACTGTGATGAGTCGGTCGAAACTCAAATTTCGCGGCCATTTTGTCTTGCAGATCTTCGATCTGTGGCGAGAAAAATTCAAGTACCTTGCCGCACTCGGTGCAGATCATATGATCGTGATGCTCATGCTTGAAGTGATGCTCATAGTACGTTTTGTTATCGCCAAACCTCACCTCGCGAGCCAGACCCGCCTCGGTCAGCAGTTTCAGAGTACGATAAACCGTAGTATGCCCCACCGCCGGGTCATCGCGATGTACCAAAAAGTACAGATCCTCGCTTGTTAGATGCTCCTCGGTACGCAAAAAGATATCTAGTATAAGGTCGCGCTGAGCAGTTCTTCGCAGACCGGCTTTTTGGATATGCTCGCGAAATATCTCCTTTTCCTCTTCGAATTCTTCTTGCCGTTTAGCCATAGCCACCTTTCAATTCGATATTAACACCTGAATTTTCGTTTAGCTACGGATATAGCTTTTCGGAATTCCGTCACTTCTTCGCTGTTTCCGTTGCGTCTCTCGACTAGATCCACGCTTCGCTTACCTAGCAACAAGTAAAGACAGGCGAGCTCGTATGTAATCGTTTTATGAAAAGCGGCGATGTGTCGGCGAAACGTTTCGATATCCAACCGAGCAAATGTACCGGTAAGCGCATTTTCCGGCGATTTCGACATCAAATTCGCAACCACACTGTTTATCAAAGGTAATAATATTTCCTGCGACATAACGCGGTCCGGCCCACATGCCGTCATCATTTCTACTGCAGCGTCGAATAGTGCAGTAACGTTTCCAGCCGCCGTTACGGCCGCCGCATGATAAAGCGGTTTCTTTTGAGGATCGATCTCGAACGGACGTCCGCCGATCGTTCTAACAAGGCGTTTTCCAACGCGTTTGGCAGCTGAGTCGCCTTCCAAACAGAAATAGGTTCGCCCGAACTGTTTCGATCCTATGAATGGGTCGCTGATCGATGTAAGCGGGTGTATCGAACCAACCGAAGCACCGTGTTTTCGTAATCCTTCGAGTATCGCTGAGGATAAGGCGCCGCTGGTGTGAAACACGAAATGATTTCGTCCAATAAAAGGTGAGATCGCCTCAGAAACACTTTTTATCTCCGAGTCATCGGCTGTGATCAGTACAACCGTTGCTTCAAGGCTCTTTATTTTTTTGATCGAAGTGACCCGAACGGATGGAATCGATGTTCGCCTGATCTTCGCTGCGATCGTTTTATTTCGTACCACGAACTCGCTGACGTTATGACCCGCATTCGAGAGAGCGATCGCCAAAGCTCCGCCGAGTTTTCCGACCCCGATCACGCAAACATCAAGCACGTCAATAATATAGCATGCAAAAATACGTCAACCGATAGGCGGGAGCGGCTCGAGAACAAAGTCGTCGGGAATTGCGAAATATTCGTCTGATGCAGATGCGATCAACTCCTCCGAAAGGGCTCGAAGCTGCTCGGTCAATAGCTGATGTGCGCTTGGTAGCGACGGCTCGAATCCACATTCACATGTTGGCGAGTTGGCAAGATGGTTAGTTGGATCCCGGGTGCATTGCATTAACGCAAAGGTGCGTTTTATTTCACGTAACCGTCTGCGCCCCGGATGTCCGCCCGACAGAGTCGATGCAATACGCAAAATCTCGGACCATTCACCGGGTCTGAGAGCGTGTTCGGCAAAGAGCCCCAGGTCCGGTAACCTCGATTCGGCATTGTGTAGGGAAACATAAAAATCGGTATATAACCGCAAGAATTTTTCCCAAGAGTATCCAACTTCGCGATATGCCTTTTCCGAGCGGTGGCTCGCTGCCAGGTGTAGTGAATGGCGGAGAACATTTCTAGCAGCCTCGACGTCCGGGTCATCGGTTATCTCGCAGCCCGCAAGATATTGTTCGATCTGTGCGGCGGCCGGAAAACCCTTTACGAAATCTTCTACTGCGGTTAACGATCCTCGAGATTCATGAAAAACTGCCGGCCTGCCAGCAAAATCATTCCTCACGCTCTCGATGCATTCCTCTAACGTGATGTTGGCGTTCAAACCTTCGTTGATACTGGTTACCATCGCGGCATAGGCGTCCCAGGTGCGGTTCGCATTCCGCCACATCACTGTATTGAGCTCACAGTCAGAGATCGCCTCAAACTGCTCGAACGGATTCCGGCGCTCCCATTGATTTGCGATCTCGACGAACGCTTCCAGTACCTTTCCCCGGCCCTCCGGATCGCTCAATGAACTAATAGTTCCTTCACCTGCGATAAGATTCGCCCATTCCAACAATTTCTCCGGTGCCGCCGCCGCAGTCTTTGGTAACCCGACTGACTTGATGGTCGTCCAATCGAGCTTGAGATCGATCGATCTGCCGGAAATCCGCTCACCGTCTGCCGTTACAAGCTCAACTAACCCGCGAAACGCCATTGCGGATAGGACCAGCTTTGTGGCCTCATTTGATAAACCTACAGGCGGCGCCGCCAGATTTCGCTCTGCCTCCCGGATACTTATCGCAGACAGACCGGCAGTATCAAGGTTAGTAAGAACGGAAGTTACGTACTGAGCTTCCGGGAGCTTTTCTTTGGATACGATCGAGTACCCAGATTCTCCGTATTCGACTAAACCTAAAGGAACTCCGAAGGTTAAAGCTGCTTGATCCAGCGGGGATGAGGAAGAATCTCCGTCTGATAGGCACTTTACGAATCTGGAAACGATATCGCCGTCGAGCGGGTCGACAAAGTACGGATGTTCGAAATAGATTGCTTCGAAGAGCGGTTCGACCATCGCACCGATCATCGATCCAAGATCTTTCTGGGCTCTCGCCGTTTCGGAGAAATTATAGTCGAATCCATCGATCTTCAGTCGAGCATCCGAGACCAATACGCGCTCGACGGCTGACGAGACGGCCGTCGCAGCGGAGATCACCGCAGTTGGAAATTGATCTTGGTACCTATTCCTGAGTTCGATATTAGAGCCCAAGATCGAATTCAATGCCAGCGATCTGCGTTCATCCGGAGTGAGATCGCCGATCGACCACTCTATAACGCAGGGGATGTCGGTCGAATTGTTCTCGATCGGGGCTTCGGCATCAAGCTTTAAAATAACCTCCCAATCAAACCGCAAAGTGTGGTTCAGATCCGCAGATTTCGTCGAACTTGTACGAACTTTTCCGGGTCGAAGGCTGCCGCGCCACACAGAGCAAAGGTCGGCTGAATCTCTCCCCACCAGCACCGATTCCGTCAATTCCGGAAAACGTTCTGCGATCGCAGCGTAAAAGGCCGACTTTATCTCACTTTTATCAATAGTCGCGACGAGTTCGCTTAACTCTTCGGCGAACTCATCCGATCCGATGTTAAAGCTGTATCGAACGTTCGCTGCATCAGACTGGTCCACAGTTATCGATTCAGGATAAGCCGACCGAATACCTGCGAGAATTGCTTCGATGTCACGGATCGATGATCCGGGCGTGTCGCTTTCCGGCAGCATGATCGCACCTGCGATCTCAGATGCACTCACGCCCCTTCGCGCTATCGAATTTAGGAAAACGACCTTCAGCCCGAGCTTAGCCAGGTGTCGACTGGTAACAGGCGTGTCGGAACTTATCGCCGTCATTGCCGAGTCGAAAGCTCGAAATGCCGGTACCAACTCGTCAACCTTGCGTAGTTCATATTCAAGAACATCAAAGAAGTCTTCGACTCCGATCAATGAATCCGCGGGTCGTCCAAGAATTTTCTCGCCGGCAGCGGAAGCAAAGCCAAACAATGCAAATGACGGCAAATAGGCCCTTATGAACGGCGCGAGTTCAAGGGTCGCGGGGTGAAGCGGATAGAGCGATGCGAACTTTTGTTCGCTCCACCTAAATGCGGGTATGTTTGCCCGAAATTCCTCGTAAAGCGTTCCTAAAACATCGAGTGTTCTAGGATGCTTAGGAAAAATGTGCGTATTGACGATCTTGTAAAGATTCTCCGGGTCCAAATATTCGATCTTAAATGCCGATGCTATCGCTGCGTTTGAACCGTCGGCGCCTGCAATGTCGTCATCGAGGGCGAGCCCGACAAAAATATTCCGCGAAGCACACTTTGACGCAATTTCAGAAAGTAGAGTCCCGTCATTCCGATCTACCGGGGACGCCCTTTCCGCGGCGCTATCGAAAATGATGACCGGCGTTAGACCGGACGCGTTCGACAGAACGGTGTCGATAAGTTCGTCTATCGATTGTTCGGACTTAGGTGCGGGAATTTCGAACGTTCTGCAAACCGCGTCGACGATCTCCAAAAGTAGGTCCTCGCGTGTCCCGCGGCGGACGTTTATCACAGGATAGTGCCGCCTCAGAAGTTCCTGGCATGAACTCAGGACATGCGATTCGGTAATACGCGATCTAAGTTCCGGATGTGATAAAAGCGTCCCGAAGACGGCGAGGAAGTGACTCTTTCCCACACCTCGAAAACCTGCGATCGCATGGCACATTTCTGAGGTATCTCGTGCGGTGATCGACGCGATCCATCGGCCCATCATATAGGCCGTAACATCGGTAAAATGATAATTCGAAACCGTCGCCCCGGGATCGCCGAGAAAATCACTGACGATCTTGTAGGGTCGAACATCGACGAGGTCGCGGACCTTTTGTGGAATACGATTCATTAAAGGAAAGATCGATACGAGCTGAAGGAAGACCGAAACGAGTGCGGAGCGGAATGGGAAGGCCGCACAACCTCCATTTTAACAGTTTTAATAGGCCAAAATAAAGACTTTTCCCGAGACGAAGCAAAACTGTGGCGGTCACAACTTTTTCACTGATTTCAGCATCAAAAGCTGTTGAAACCTTAGCGTTTACTTCGTAGGATTAAGTTAACGGAGCTCTTATGTTACGAGAAATCTCGAGATTTGCGGCATCGCTGCTTGTTATGGCCTCTTTGCTGTTTGGATTCCTTGCAGGCGTGCCCCTATCAGCGACTGCACAGGCCGATGATAACAAAGATAAGAATAAGGATACGACATCAAAAACCTCGTCGCCGCAAACCGGCGAGAAAAAACCGCTTAGCGTAAATGAAGATCCTTCGCAAATCGGGAAACGCAAACTTAATGGCGGGTCAGACAAGTTTTTCGGCTGGCTTGGCGGTTCACAGGAAAAAGAGATCGCTATAGGTCGCCAACTTGCCGCCGAGGTAGAGCAGCAGGCGAAAATGGTCGACGATCCGTTGATTACCGAATACGTCAATCGGGTCGGCCAGAACATTGTTCTGCATTCCGACGCGAAGATCCCGTTTACGATCAAAGTTATTGATAGCGATGATGTTAATGCTTTCGCTTTACCGGGCGGATTTTTCTTTGTAAACAAGGGACTTATCCTCGCAGCAGATAATGAATCCGAACTCGCCGGCGTTATGGCTCACGAGATCGCTCACGTTGCCGCCCGACACGCAATGGAAAATCAGGGCAAAATGACGGCGATCAATTATGGACTGCTGGCCACCATTATTTTTGGCGGCGGGATCGCAAGCACGATAGCTCAGAACGCGGGCGGAATCAGCCAAATGATGAGCTTCCTCAAATTCAGCCGTAACGCGGAGAATGAAGCGGACTCGCTTGGTGTCCAGTATCTTTATGCCGCCGGGTATGATCCTACGGGCATGGCTACGATGTTCGAAAAGCTTAACGCTAAGAACAAGAAAAAGCCTGGCACGCTGGCGAAGATATTTGCGTCGCATCCACAGTCGATAGACCGGCGGGACGCAAGCCTTGCTCTTGTTGCTCGTTTCCCGGAACGGGAAGAATACGTGATCAGCACATCCGAATTCGACCGCACAAAGGCCTATTTGATGCGTGTCTCAAATGCTCGGGCGGGCGTCACGGTTGATGAGGCCGACACTGCGGATCCCGGCAGGCCAACGCTGAAACGCCGTCAGCCGGAATCGACCGATGATGCGGCTGGTTCAAACACGGGCAGTTCGAGTTCGAACGACGGTCCGCCGCAATTGAAGCGAAAGACTGAGGATCCGAAAGCCGCGGATCCGAAACCAGTCGCATCACCTTCTCCGAACAATTGATCTTGCTTCGCCAAAACTAGAAAGGGGCCGCGACTCGCGGTCCCTTATTTTTTGTTTGCAGCGGAATTCAATTACTTCTTCGGCGGCGATGGTTGCGGTTGCGGCTGCTGTGCAGGCTTCGCAGCCTGAGTTGCTTGCCGTTGTGAGATCACGGTCGTAAACGCATTAGGGATCTGATTCGTTAGTATGTCACCTTGATTCTCAATGATCTGGTCGATCAGTTCGAACTTTTCCTTGTCGAAATCCTTTGTCATTAAAACGCCGTTCTTATCGATGGTCATCGGATAAATTCCGAAGAATTGATTCTTGAAATTTTGGAAAAACGAAACGTCTTCCGGTGGTAGCAAATTCGTCCGCTCCGGATTCGGTTCCGGGACAGTGGCACCGATCAATTCAAGTTGCTTCTTCGATTCAGCAACATAATCGCTGTTCGGATAATCGCGAACGATCTTCTGGAAATATCGAACGGCCTGGTCGGTTTCTTCTTCGACCATGTACGTGTTTGCCAGCTTAAACAGAACCTCATCCATGTTCCCGAAATTCGGGTATTTATCAAGGATCTCCCGGTACCGCGACTGAGCACCCTTCAAACCGCCTTTCCCCTGTCCTACCGACTGTGTGTAGTAGTAGTTCGCAATGAGCAGGTTATGGGTTCCAAGATTGTTCTGAACCTCGTTCAATCGTTTACCTGCATCTTCCTTTAAGATGGAGTTCGGATACGACTGGATCAATGCCTTCAAACGCGTTTCCGCACGCTTTGCATGTGTCGCGTCGCGGTCCGGCAGGCCGACCTGCCGCATCTCAGCCTCGGCGATCTTTAGAACGACGCGGTCCGCAAGCGGGTGGGTCGGGAAATATGTCAGCCAATCCTGATATGCAGCGATCGCCTGGATCAAAGAAGCCGTCGATCCTTCTAAGTAAAACGAATCCGCTACTGCGAGCTTTGACATCGGAAGGTAAGGCGAATCCGGGTACGTAGTCACGATCGTTTGAAAAAGCAGCCTGCCGACATCGAAATTCTTCTTGCGAACTTCGCGGGTCGCCGTTACAAAAAGCTCCCTGTCGCGGCCGGGTGTGACACTTCCAATCAACTCATCATATTCATCATTCCCGCCTTTTCCGAAAATGCCGAGAAACTTCTTTTTCTTCTTAACTTCGCGCTTTTCCCCGACATTGGAGGACTGAGCCGCACGGGCGCTCGCCGTCTCCGCTTGAACCGAATCTGATCTCGTTTGCAGTTCGGAAACAGCGGTTTCCAATTGCCTGATGTCGGCTGAATCGTACTTATCGGACCGGTCAACCTTCCCGCGCAAATCGTTCACCTCCGAAAGCAACCGGCCCGCGTCTTTTTCTATCGCGGTAAGTCGTCCGAGCGGAGTGTCGGCATTCTTTTTATCGTCTTTACCAGCGTTCTCCTCTTTCTGAAGTACAGAAGCCGCGCTAACGGCGGACTTCCGGATCGTTTCAAGCTTTTGTCGCAACACTTCCAGACGCTGCGTATTAGAACCGTCACCGCCCGTATTCTGACCGCTGACCGCGAGCAAACTTCCAAACGTAAATACTGCGATAGTAAAAAAGATCAGCTTTCTAATGTACATATGAATATTTCTGAAAGGTGCGAAGACCGTTAAACCCAAACTGTTCCTAATTCTTTCAATTCCCTTACGGCAGCTGCAGGATCCTCTTTTCCGAAGATAGCAGTTCCAGCAACGAGTATCTCTGCTCCCGCATCGATCACATCGGATGCGTTTCTCTCGTCGATCCCGCCATCAATTTCAATTCGAACGCTCAAGCCCCTTTCGATGATCATTTGGCGAAGACGTCCTAGCTTAGCGATCGATCCGGAAACAAACCTCTGCCCGCCGAAGCCCGGATTGACTGACATTAGCAAGACAAAATCCGTATATTGCAGAACTTCATCCAACGCGGAAAGTGACGTTGCGGGATTTATCGCGACACCCGCTTTCGCACCTGCCTCTTTTATAGCTGTAAGCGTTCTCTGAATATGGGCATCCGCCTCGATATGAACGGAAACCATATTTGCACCGGCTTTCGCAAATTCAGCTGCGTAGCGGCCCGGTTCTGATATCATCAGATGCGTGTCAATGGTCATTTGCGTAGCTTTTCGTAACGAACGCACCACCGGCAATCCGATCGTGATATTCGGTACAAAATGGCCGTCCATCACATCAACGTGCAGCACTGTCGCCCCAGCCTCTTCGACGGTGCGAATTTCTTCAGCTAATTTCGTAAAGTCGGCCGACAAGATCGACGGCGCAATTTCGACCATTCAAATACCCTATTACTAACGTTTTAGTTGCAAAAATCGGGCGCGAAGTTGTAATCTTCAGGGCTTCGTCGTTCTTGGACGCGTTTCACCGTTCGTTTTGACCGCAGGTGACTGCTGCGGTTTCGCTGTCGGCACGGCCGGACTGCCCGGCTTCGACTTTTCCGTCATGTCATCCTTTTTATTCGAATTATCGTCCTTCTTGTCCGTTACATCACCGGTATCGGTGCTTGTGGCGGTGTTTCCGATCGTGTCGCGAGTCGTTTCTGCCTTTTTCTTTGCCGAATTCGAATTTGAATTCGAATTCTTAGCCTTCTTCGGCTTGTCTGAGATCATATCCTCGATCTTTTGCGAATCGTCTTGATCGAGATCCTTAGTCAGCGACTTCGGAGCTTCGTCAGCGGTGACGCCGGCCTTGCTTACAACGACCAGGATCATCTGACCCGTCTTTACCGTCTCTCCAGGCCTTGGAAGCTGTTCGAGGACAGTGTTTATTTTCTCGGTGCTCGCGCGGTCCGCTCGACGCTTGATCTTAAGCCCAAGCGAAGCAAGCTCCTTTTCGCTCTCGACGAAATCTTTTCCGACGATCTCCGGTACCGTGATCTCGTCGCCCGAGAGTGACATATACACTACGCCCGCAAGTCCGACGCCGAAGGCCGCCAAAAGGACAGCAACCGCTGCAAGTTTTGTGATCGCCGAAAAACCGGTGGAAATAAAACCCATTTCAAAAACTCCGGAAAACAAGGGAAAATCTTAACATGTTTGAAACCGTCGACAAACGTCAATTCCTGCGAAATACAGCGATGAAAAAGCCGTCCATAGCGTCTCGGTGAGGAAAAGTTCTGGCGTATCCATCAAGGGTCAGAAAGCATCCAGGGACTTCAGGGAACACTTTAATGAATTCTGCATTCGCGGCAAGAAACCCATTAGCCACCGATTCGTTTTCTTCGCGTTCTAGTGAACAAGTCGAATAGGACAACGTCCCACCTGATGCTACAAGTTCTGATGCGTTTGAGAGGATACGAAGTTGTTTGCCGGATAGTCGCTCGATATCGCTTTCATCGATGGAATAGCGCAACTCGGGATTATGTCTTATCGTGCCGGTTCCCGAACACGGTGCGTCGACGAAAACAGTATCGAAACTGCGCGTTTCGAAGGGCAAACCTACTTCAGCGTCCAGTTGGACAACCGGTATCACTCCTTTCTGAAGCGCGATCGTTTCCTGCAGCCGCCGTGCGCGAGCGAAATGAATGTCGCTTGCAACCACGCTTCCGTCGGTCGCACTAGCGATCATCGTCGTTTTCCCGCCAGGGGCGGCGCAGAGATCCAGGATTCGCTTCCCAGCAACGGCAATTACCGACTGAGCCACTAGTTGTGATCCTTCATCCTGGAAATAGATCGAGCCCGTGGTCGCAAGCTCCAGCATTTTTGAACTCAGACCTTTGGTCAAATAACAATTCGAGACAAATTGCGATCTGACAATTTCCGAGCTTTCGTTCACCAAAAACGAAACCGCCTCGGTTTCGCTCACGACCCGAAAAGCGGTCATCGGTGTCTCATTATTCGCTTTGCATATAGCGTGTGCGTTTTCAAAACCGAATTGATCGACCCATCGCTCGATCAACCACAGCGGATGCGATTCTTCGACCGAAATTCGCTGCAGGTAATATTCAAAGGACGGAATTGGCCGTTCACGTTGGAACGAGCGCAAAACGGCGTTCACGAAACCTTTCGCAGACGATTTCTTTGCGCGTGCTGAAAGTTCTACGCTCTCGTTGACCGCTGAATGCGCGGGAACGCGGTCGAGGTAAATTAGCTGGTAAAGAGCTAAACGGATGGCGATGGCTACTTCAAGATCGATCTTCTTTCCTCGCGTAAGTAGTTCGATCAAGTTGTCGAGGTAAAGCTTGCGCCGCAAAGTTCCCAGAACAAGCTCGTGGCATAATGCTCGGTCCTTCGAATTCAATCCAGTCTCAAATTGCGGCAGGAGGACCGAAGATAATGCGGCGTCGCGCTCGATCCGCAAGAGGACGTCAAAAGCAGCCGATCGTGCGGGCGACATCGTCATTAGACATCCTTGATACGATTGTCGGGATGCGAATAATCGATCTGAACGCCCTTTTCAAGTCGTTCATTCAAAGTTCGTCGTTCGTCAAAAACGAAGCATTCGCCCTCCCAAAGCGATTCGGCCGGATCTACCTCCTCAAGATATTTAAGAATGCCGCCTTGTAACTGGAAGACATTCTTAAACCCTTTCGATTTCAGAAACGGCGCAAATTTTTCGCACCTGATACCACCAGTGCAGTACATCGCGATCTTTTTGTCTTTTTCTTCGCTAAAGTTAGCGGCGATAAATTCTGGAAGCTGGCTGAATTTTTCCGTTTTCGGGTCCATCGCGCCTTTGAACGAACCGTTCATGACCTCGTAGTAGTTTCGCGTATCGAAGACGATCGTTTCGGGATCGGAGATCAATTCGTTCCATTTCTTCGGAGCAACGTGCGTACCTTCACCAAGTGAAATATCAACTTCCTGTTTCAGAGTGACGATCTCCGGTTTGATCTTGACGTCGATCTTTCGCAACGGAGCCTCTTCGAAATACGAAATCTTGCATTCGAAGGAAGTGCCGAGGATCTGTTCGGCCGACATGAGAAATTGTTTCATCTCATCATCTTTTCCGCAGAGCATCGCGTTGAAACCTTCATTGGCGAGAATGATGGTTCCCCGAACGCCGGTTTCAGTCATAAGCGCACGCAAGTCCCCGCGAATCTTTTCCAGATTCGACAGACGAATGAATTTGTAGAAATTTACTATCTGAAACATTTCCTTACTTTCCCAAGATCTCACCGGTCTTCAGATGCGCTCCGTTGATAAAATCGGCCGCCGACATTCGCCGTTTGTTTTCCGGTTGGACTTCGGTAACAACTAAAGCCGTTCCGCCGCCGCAACCTACAACAAACTCGGACCGCTCAGCATTCAAAACCACGCCGATACCGGTTGAATTAAATTGCGCGTTCCCCGGAGACGCATTCCAAATAGTCAGCTTCGATCCTGCACGAAATGTGAACGAAGATGGAAACGGTTGAAAACCGCGAACACGATTCGCGATCGACGTCGCCGTTTCATTCCAATCGATCATGCCATCTTCGCGTTTCATTATCGGAGCAAAGGTCGCGTCCGAGTCATTCTGTCTCTTTGGCGTTATTTCATTCAACTCGACCAATGTCCGCGATAACAAATCGGCACCCACGGTCGAAAGCCGCGTCATTAGTTCATGTGCCGTTTCTTCATCACCGATTTCAGTTTCGCTCTGTAACAGAATATCGCCCGTGTCCAGGCCGACGTCCATCTTCATCGTCGTCACACCTGTGACGTTCTCGCCGTTCGCGATTGCCCAGCTCACAGGAGCGGCACCTCGATATTTTGGAAGCAGTGAAAAGTGAACATTGATCGCCCCATTTGGAAAAGCATTCAAAAACGATTCAGGGAGAATTCGGCCGTACGCCACCACGACGGCAACGTCTGCTTGGAAAGACGAGAATTCCTCCAACGCGTCCGGCGTCCGCAACCTGGTAGGTTGCCGAACCTGTATTTCCCTTTCAATTGCAAACTGCTTCACAGGCGAGTAAATGATCTTGTTTCCGCGGCCGGACGGCCGATCGGGCTGCGTGTATACCGCAACAACCTCGTGACCATCAGCGACAAGACGTTCAAGCGTCGGAACCGCTGCCTGCGGCGTTCCCATGAAAACGACCTTCATAAAAGCAAATCGGCGAAGACAAAACTTCGCCGCGCCAAAAGAGATATTCTAATTTCCCAATCTAATAACCGCAACGGTAGTTATAACTGGTGAAGATCCGTGTCCATTTCCCGTTTACTTTTTTGTAAACATAGAAATTGCGTCCTTCGAAACCTTGCAGCGTTGTAAATATTTCCGCCGTCCCGTCGCCATCGACATCCATTGAATCGACAAGCAGCTCATGAAGAATTCCGTTATCAACGTCTTTCACATCGCCGCTCATAACGTCCTTTGCTTTCAGGTTTGAAAGCGACCGATATGAAATGCTGTACGCGCTTCCGGCGGTTTTCTCGGCAATAAAGAACATCAACCGGCGTTCGTCATTCTTCGGCGAAAGCCAATAGCTTCCGATCATTTCCGCTATTCCATCGCCATTAACGTCGATCGCCGTCAGATTATGATATTGCAGTTTGTTTGCTGTAGAAGTGGAGACGCCGTTCTTGCGATATTCTGATTTGACGAGATTTTCTATCTCCGCCCGCTCTTCCTTAATCGGCAGGCGACGATAAAAAGGCAGGTTCGTTTTGTATGCAAAATTCGTGGCTAAACCTGTAACAAAAGCACTCAATTTTGCGTGCCCGGCCGTAACATCGACCTCTGCCGTTTTCCCGCCGCATTCGGTTCCGACAAGCGACTTCGTAACGACAACCTTTCCGTCGACAACACCGCCGAAAATGAGTGAATATGAATTCTTCGTCGAGTAATACGTCTTGTCGAAATTCACTTTTTCACCAAACCCATTAATTGTGCCCTTTTCTACAAGGCCGATCGGTTCAATATATTTTCCGCTGTCCAATATCGCGAATATAGCGGACGATGTTGTCGCCGCCGTAACACGATTGCGGTTCTGCGAATGCGCGGCTACCGATACGAATAACGTCGCGGCCAGGAACAAGGAATTAAAGCGATCGAATTTCAATATTTTCAGATCTTTCTCGAAATAGATTTTCCCTGCATGAACTGGAGAAGATATTCCCGGCCACCGGCCTTCGAATCCGTGCCGCTCATGTTGAACCCACCAAACGGATGCGCGCCTACAAGCGCACCCGTGCATTTACGATTCAAATATAAATTCCCGACGTGAAATTCGCGACGAGCCTGGGCCAGGCGATCTTCCGAAGCGGAGTAGACTGCACCGGTAAGTCCGAATTCCGTATCATTAGCGATCTCGAGCGCATGGTCGTAACCGTTTGCCTTGATCACCGCCAACACCGGAGCGAAGATCTCTTCCTGTTCGATAGTATCTCCAGGTTTCACATCGTCGATGATCGTCGGCTCGATGAAATATCCCTGCTCTTCGCTGCCCGTGCCGCCGGTCAAGACCTTGCCGCCCTCGGCTTTGCCCTTTTCGATATATTTTAAAGTCGAATCGAACGAGCGTTTGTTGATCACGGCAGCCACGTTTGTATCGCCTTCGGTTGGCAGGCCGATGTTCAACTTATTCGTCAAGTCAACAACCTTTTCCATAAGTTGGTCGTGCACTTTTTCATCAACGATCAAACGCGAACAAGCCGAGCACTTTTGTCCCTGGTAACCAAACGCAGCTTGAACAACGCCGGTCGCAGCTGCTTCGATATCCGCATCATCTGCGACGACGATCGCGTCTTTACCGCCCATTTCGGCGATCACACGTTTGATCCAGATCTGGCCGTCGCGGGTTTTGGCCGCTTCTTCGTTAATGTGGAGGCCGACGCCTTTCGAGCCGGTGAACGATATGAACCGCGTCTTCGGATGTTTGACCATCGCTTCCCCGGTTTGAGCGCTGCCGGTGAGGAAATTCACCACTCCTTTAGGTACGCCTGCTTCTTCAACGATCTCTACAAATTTCGCGGCGATCGTCGGTGAATCGGACGACGGTTTGAGAACAACTGTGTTTCCTGTTACGGCCGCGGCCATAGTCATTCCGGACATGATCGCGAGCGGAAAATTCCATGGGGGAATCACGGCTCCAACACCCAGGGGAATATATTCGAGAGTATTATCTTCTCCAGTGATCTTCGTTACCGGCTGTTCCTGCGACCACCGAAGCATTTCGCGGCCATAGAATTCCATGAAATCGATCGCCTCGGCGGTGTCCCCGTCGGCTTCCGCCCATGTTTTAGATACCTCGAAAACCATCCATGCGGAAAGCTCGTGCTTTCGCTGCCGCATGATATCGGCGATCTTGAAAAGATATTCCGCGCGCTCAGCCGCAGGAACATCTCGCCAGGTCTTGAAGGCTGCTGTCGCCGCCTCGATCGCTCGCTCGACGAGCGAAGTATCGCTGTCGCCTTCGGAAAAAATGCCGACGACTTCAGTCTTGTTGGCCGGATTGTAGCTTTCGAATTTTTGATCAAGAGCTACACGTTCACCGTTGATGATCGATGGATATTCGCGGCCCAATTCACTGCGGACCTTCTCGATCGCAGCTCGCATCGCCTCTGCATTTTCCGGCTTCGAAAAATCAGTGAACGGTTCGTTCTTGAATTCGTCCGTTACTCTTTGTGTTTGCATATGCTTTATCTCAGACCCGCGCGAAGCGGCCGTCCCACTCACCAGTGTTTTGCAATCGCTTGATCTTTCTCTTCGCCATTTCCCTTTTCAGCGGTGACATACGGTCCAGGAAAACGATGCCGTCGCAGTGATCCGTTTCGTGAAGGACGCACCTCGCGGCCAATCCTTTTAGGTCAAGCTCGATGTCTTCGCCGCTCGTGTCCTGCGCGGCCACAATAACGCGCATGTCGCGCTTCACTTGCTGATACAGTCCTGGAAACGACAAGCATCCTTCATCGCCAGTTTGTTCACCCTCTACGCTCACGATCCGCGGGTTGATTATAGCGTGACGCTGATGTCCGCCGTCGTCTTCAGGAACGTCCATTACGAAAAACCGCTGCGAAATTCCCACCTGCGGCGCAGCTAGCCCAACACCGCCGGCCTTTTCCATAACAACGAACATCTGATCGACCAGATTTCGAAATTCGATCCCGAATTCTTCGCTGCCGACTGGTTTTCCGACCGTCAGCAATACCGGATCGGGATAGTGCACGATCTCCAATTGTTTCATCCGGTCTAATTATAAGCTATTCACTGGCGAGAGGCATCCGGCTACACAGCGTCTCATTCGCTGTTTTTGTTCAGAATCGGAAGAAGCTCGGTCGTATCTTCAACCACTGAAGCGGCATGGCGAGCGGATGGTTGATTTAGAAGCTTGTTTGTATCTACATCTAACGTTGGTTGATGTTGCAAATCACGTCGCTTTCCGAGTTCCTTTCGCTTCTGTTTCAAGTCCTCGTTAAAGAAAACATATGCGAGCGAGAGGGCGGCGAAAATGATGAACGCGACAAGTACGACGCCGACCCAAAATTGCGATCCCGTCAGGATCATCCTGCTCACGATCGTACCAATAAGGCCGATGATCGCGACACCGACGACCACCCCGAACCCGCCGAATGCGACCCGCCCAAAACGCTCCAGTCGTTGTTCTTTACGATCGAGTTCGAGCGACGAGCCGCCCGGGTACTGGTCCGTCATCGCCGCCGAGACCTGTTCCAGATTCATCCCGCAGGCGCGACAAAATCGCTGATCGGTGGAATTCTTCGCTGAGCAATTTGGACAAAACATTTACTATTGCGCCGGAGTTGGTGACTGTTTCGGGATCTTAGCGCGTTCTGCCGCGGTCCATTCGCAGATCATCTGCTTGTCCTGTTCGCTCAGCGTCGCTTCGCCGTGAACGATCAGATAGGAAGGCAACGGCATTTGTCCGGATTTGACCTGATCGCATACTTCTTCCAATTTGCGATCTTGCTTCCTGGCAGGGTAAGTTGCGAATTCGTTCAAATTCAGCTCGCGTCGACCCTCGTCAATGTGGTTCCTTAGCCACCATGAAACCGGCGCGACCTGCGTATACCATGGATAAACCGTCTTGTTTGAATGACAGTCGTTGCATGAGCGGCCGAAGATCTGCTGCATGTCGGGCGGTACGTTCAGGACGGCCTCGATCGAATTCTCTGTAACCACGGGCGGATTTGATCGATCGATCCTAACAAACTGTATCAAAATAAATACTGCTGCGAGCACCACCAGCACGATCTTTACGATTTTCATATCAAAGAACTATATCACCGTTTTTCTATTGAAAGTTGCGATTCGTTGTACAGAATTCGGCGAAGACGCACCTCGATTTGTAGTAATATTCATCTGTCTGAAACATGCTTAGGCCCACTATCGCTGCCATTCCGATTTTCGCATTGCTCATTGCTGCCGAGGCTCATTTGTCTCGGATTCTTGGCACGCACGAATTCGAAGACCGTAAAGACACACGGGCCAACATCATCCTCGGATTTTCTAGTACCGCTTGGGGAATTTTCTGGGGATTGCTCGCCGGCGTGATCTACACGTTCGCATACGAGCTGGCGCCGTACAGGTTTCCTGCAGACGCCTGGTGGACATGGGTCATACTGTTCTTTGTTGATGACCTAGCCTACTATGTTTTTCATCGAGTGAGCCACGAAACACGGCTGTTCTGGAATTTTCACGTCGTACATCACTCTAGCAAACAATACAATCTTAGCGTTGCGGTTCGTCAAAGCTGGTTCTCCGGAATCCTTCACTGGATCTTTTACGCTCCGATCATGCTGCTCGGGTTTGCACCATGGATGTTCGCGCTGATTCACGGTCTTAATCTCATTTATCAGTTTTGGATCCATACAAAACATATTCGCTCGCTCGGTCCTCTCGAATGGATTTTGAACACCCCATCGCACCATCGCGTTCACCACGGCGTTAATAATCCATATCTCGATAAGAACTACGCTGGCGTCTTGATCATCTGGGATCGAGTTTTCGGGTCGTTCGTCAGCGAAACCGAAGAACCGCGGTACGGAATTATCAAACAGCTTGAAAGCTACAACCCGTTTTGGATAAATGCTCACGGCTGGGTCGAGATGTGGGACGCGATCTGCGAACAGCCGACAATGTGGCGAAAAATGCGCTGTATATTCGGTTCGCCAAACATGGAGTTTCGAGAGACCGCGTCAAAGCCTATCCCCCTCACAGAATAAAAGCGGCGGTTTGCTCGCAACCTTTGTTCGCTAATATACTTACATCTCGAAATGACAGATAGGAAAATCAGAGTACTGGTTGCGAAACCGGGTCTTGACGGACACGACCGCGGAGCAAAGGTCATTGCACGTGCATTGCGTGACGCCGGCATGGAAGTTATCTACACCGGTTTGCGGCAAACGCCCGAGATGATCGCCGCCGCGGCGTTGCAGGAAGATGTCGATGCCGTCGGCATATCGATATTGAGTGGAGCGCATCGAACGCTTTGTCCTAAGATCGTCGAGCTTCTTCATTCGAACGGAATGGACGACGTGCTTGTCCTCGTCGGCGGGATCGTTCCAAACGAGGATATTTCAGACCTCAAGGCGAAAGGCATTTCCGAGGTGTTTCTACCCGGAACGTCAACCGAGGATATCGTTACGTATATAAACGCCAATGTGCGCAAAAACTAAAAGGAGCAGCCCATGAAACTTAATAGCGTCAAAGCATTATTCTTCGCAATGATAATGATTCCCGGCCTCGTTCTTGTCGGTGAAGCGATTCCCGGTTCGAACATGCCAAATTCGGTCGCCGCTCAGACGGTTACTGCCCGATCTTCCCGTCCAAGTGTTGGACGTCGCATCTATCGTGGCGGCCGCTGGGTAGTTCGTAAAACCTGGAACGGTACAAAATGGGTTTCTCGCCGCGTTTGGGTTGCAACAAAATGGACCGGGCGAAAAACTTGGCATGGAACAAAGAAGGTTGGGCGTGCGATCAAGCGAGCGGTGACATAATCACAACAGATAATCAGAGTCCAATAGGCGGCCTTTCGGCCGCTTTTTTTCATGGCACGAATTCTGCAGTGGGTAGATCGAAAACTTAGCTAGAGCTGAAGTTTCACTATAACAAGCAGAGGGTAAGTATATGAAAATGAATGGCCTATTACGGCTAGTCGTTGTTACGTTATTTGTATTCGTTGCGTACGGCGCTGCCGCAGCTCAGGATAAAGAGACTCCAAACAGTACACCGAGCGACCCGCCGAAGAAAGTCAAAGTGGTGGTCACCGACGGTCTCCAAACGGCTGCGGATAAGACTAAAGACGCAGCTTCAGCCGTCGCAGATACTACAAAAAAGACGGCGAAATCTTTTGGCAATAAGACCGTAGAGGTAACCGAAGGCGTGATTGGTGAGAGCATCAAGCAGGGCCGTTATTACACGGTCAAGACCTGGGACGGAGCAAAATGGGTATCGAAACAGGTTTTCTACGAAACTAAAAGAGTGGTTAACTAACCCGTCCAATTGACCAAAGCTCGGTCGCTGGTTTCTAATCTAACCGAATGAAAGAAACGGTCAGAGTAGCCGGCGGCCAGGGCTTTTGGGGCGATCTCCTAACAGCCCCGGTCGATCAGGTCCGCAAAGGTCCCATCGATTACCTGATGCTCGATTACCTCGCCGAGGTGACGATGAGCATCCTGCAAAAACAGCGTTCGCGAGACCCGAATGCCGGTTACGCTCGCGATTTTGTCGCGCTAATGCGCGAGATCCTGCCCGATTGTGTCGAGAAAAATATTAAAGTCCTCTCGAATGCCGGTGGCGTGAATGTCACGGGCTGTGCGACTGCAATTCAGGAAGCGGCTCGCGAACTCGGCCTTGGCGGCAAACTGAAGATCGGTGTATTGACCGGTGACGATATTCTTGGACGTCTCGAAGAATTCGCAGAAAAAGGCATCGAGATCACCAACATGGAAACCGGCGAGCCGCTTTCCGCGATCCGCGACAAAGTCCAATCTGCCAACGTCTATCTCGGTGCCGCCGGTTTGGTCGAGGCTCTAGGTAAAGGCGCGCAGATAATTGTAGGAGGCCGCCTGACCGATACCGGCCTTACACTCGCTCCGCTGATGCATGAGTTCGGTTGGCAGTTCGATAATTGGGATCTGGTTTCAGCAGGAACGATCGCCGGGCACATAATCGAATGCGGAGCGCAATGCAGCGGAGGTAATTGCCAGTACGAATGGCAATCGATCCCGGACATGGCAAACATCGGCTTCCCTATCATCGAGGCGTCGCCGAACGGCGAGTTCATCGTTACCAAACATGACCGCACCGGCGGACGCGTGAATGTGCAATCGGTAAAAGAACAGCTTCTCTACGAAATGGGCGATCCGAAATCTTACATCACGCCCGACGTCGTGGCTGATTTCTCCTCGATTCATCTCGAAGATGCCGGCAAAGACCGCGTTCGCGTTTTCGGCATCAAAGGAAATCCAAACACTGAGTTTTACAAGGTCTCGATCGCGTATTCCAACGGCTATAAGGCCGTCGGAACGCTCGTTTACTCTTGGCCCGACGCTTATGAAAAGGCTCAGGCGGCTGACAAGATCCTGCGCGAACGCTTAGACCGACTCGGATTAAAATTCGAAACGATCCTAACCGAATTTGTCGGCGTAAACGCGACGCACGGGCACTTGGCATTAAGCTCCCCTCCTTACGAAGGAGGGGTGGACGGCGTTTCGCCGGACGGGGTGGTTCTCTCTCTACAGGATATTCCAGAGGTTCAACTCCGTTTCGGCGTCCGCGGCCCTAATAAACCCGACGTCGAACGGTTCACAAAAGAGCTCGCGCCTCTGATCCTCACCGGCCCGCCCGCCGTCACCGGCTTCGCCGGCGGCCGCCCAAAGGTCGAAGAGATCATGGCTTACTTCCCTGCGTTGATCCCGAAGAATTTGATTGAGACAACGGTGGAAATCGTCGAAGCTTAATAGGACGTTCACTCTTGGATTGGTCGCCAAGCGTCGATTGGTACGCTAAACATTTTTTCAGCGAACCTCATGCAGATTTCTGCGGAATCCTGCAAGTAGTCAAAAGTGTCGACCCCCGCTTTATAACCGCGAAGATAGAATCCGACATCCGACAAATCTTCCTCGATTCGATATGCCCAGTCGTCTTGTCGAGCTTCCCAAACTTTCATTCGTCCGCTACGTAAAACGTTACTTCTCCAAAAACTTAGAGATTCCCTTTTTACAATCCTGGGTCATGCGAGCTTTGGCATTTGTCTCTATACCCTTTTCGACCGCAGTCGAATAGTCATCGCCATCGATGTCGTAAAGCAGTTGTTTTGTCATCACAACGGCAGAACCGCTGACTTTTGTGTAAACCGATGCGTATTCGATTGCCGCGTCGTCAAAACCGTTGTCATCGAAAATTGCATTAACTAAACCAATCGCGTTCGCCTCATCGGGTGAGAATTCAAAACCCTGCGTCAGCAGCTCAAAACTTTTCTTTTCGCCGAGATTTCGACGCAGGATCGCCGCGACTATGGCCGGCACGAACCCGATCTTCACCTCGGGGTAACCAAACCGCGCCGAGCGTGTCGCGATTACAAGGTCACACGCCGTCGCCAGCCCAAATCCACCAGCGAGAGCACGTCCGTGAACCGCCGCGATCACAGGAACGCGCACATTTCGAATCATCAAAAACAATTCCGCCAAACTTCGCGCGTCTTCGAGATTTTCTTCGTACGACGCCTCAGAGATTTTCCGCAACGCTTCAAGATCTGCCCCCGAGCAAAAATCTTTCCCCGCCCCGCGGATCACGATCGCACGCAATTCATCATTCGCGTCCGCTTCGCGCAACGCATCTTTCAATGCTGCGATCAACGCGTCATTCAGCGCATTCCGCTTTTCCGGGCGGTTTAGCGTAAGGACGCGGACAGCTCCGTGATCTTCGTTTAAGACTTCACTCATCTCAATTCACCGCCGTCGCTTTATCGATCTCGGCAGCATACCGCTCGATCGTGCGAGCTGCGATGTCGATCTGCTCGGCCGCTTCTTTCCAGTTTCGGCTTTCGATCGCTTCACGAATTCCCGGCAAAGTCTTCACTCCATAGCCCGTGTAGAATCCGGGAGCGTACATTTGATGTCGGAACCAATCGCGTCGCGGTAAACCTGCTGTCGTGGTCAAATAACGCTCGGAGCTGTAAAGCAGCCGGTCGAGCTCGGCTTGCTTGGCCGCAGATAATCTTAACCCCTTCGTCGCTTGATAATTCTTGGCGCTTTCTTTCAGTTTCTCGACTGCATTTTTCAGTGGCTCAAAATTTATCGCCGGTACAGCATCCTTCTCTTTCGGCATAACGAAAGTTTTAGTCGGGTCCTGCACCGCTCTCAGCATGCCGTTCGAAATGAACTGGTTCGCGGTTTTTGTGTCCTCGCGCATCGTATCGGCGAGTTTTGTCACTTCGTTCGCGTAGGTTCCGATCGTGTCGGCGAAGTTTGTATATTCGAACGGCAATACGTCCGCGTCCGCCAGCCGCATCGTCGCCCGACCTCCAACTTTAGCGAGAGCAATTCCGTATGCCCCGGCCGGATCTACGAAACGAATAAAGTGGTCATACGAATCGTAAATCGAATGGTACGAACCACCCCCATCTTCACCGCCAAAGCCGAGATTTAGCGAAGCAATACCGAGATGCTGCAGAAACGGTGTGTAGTCAGAACCGGATCCGAGAGCTCCGATGCGAAGTTCCGGTCGCGCCATGATCTCGCTTCGTTGCGTCGCGTTTCCATTAACTAGCTGATTCGCTCGCGCACGGTCCCAAACAGTCATCTTCGTTTGCGGATCGGGAACGTATTTTCCAACGTCGTTGATAAATCTTTCGAGGCTGTGCGAGCCCGCCATCCCGAGAAAACCGCGGCCGTTCGAGTCAGAGTTAATATAAACCGCCGCCTTTTGCCGCAGCTCCTCAGCGTGCGTTTCTGCCCATTCGGTAGAGCCCAGCAAGCCTTGCTCTTCGCCGTCCCACGCGGCGTAGATGATAGTTCGCTTGGGCTTCCAGCCTGTTTTCGCAAGTTCACCTAACGATTTTGCCTCCTGCATCATCGCGACCAGCCCGCTCAACGGATCGTCGGCGCCGTTCACCCACGCGTCTCGGTGATTACCGCGAATGATCCATTGATCGGGCCGCTCGCTTCCGGGCATTCGCGCGATCACGTCATAGATCGGTTTGATGTCCCAGTTGAACTCCAGCTTCATCCGGACCGTCGGCGTCTTTCCGCCAAAGTGATATGTCATCGGCAACGCACCACGCCAGGATTCCGGAACAACCGCGCCATCAAGATTTCGCAGCAACGGCAAAGCGTCAGAATAAGAAATAGGAAGTACCGGGATCTTAGTAAGCGTCTCGGCGGATTTGATATCGATCCGTTTAGCTTCTTTCGTCGCACCGATTCCCTTCGTCAGGGGGTCGCCCGGAAAAAGCGGCATGTCCATCACCGAACCACGCTGTGCGCCGTTCTCATTTCGGTACGATCCTTTCGGATAGGTATCGCCCTGAAAATAACCATCGTCTCGCGGATCCGAATAGATCAGACACCCGACGGCACCGTGCTCGGCGGCGACCTTAGGCTTTATCCCTCGCCACGAACCACCGTAACGGGAAATGACGATCTTCCCTTTTACATCGATACCCGCCTTATCGAGTTCTTCGTAGTCGACCGGGCGGCCGTAGTTCACGTAAACCAAAGGTCCCGTAACGTCGCCGTCGATCGAGTACGCGTTGTATGTTGGCAGCTGTTCGTTCTTCTGACCTGACGTCGCGTCTTCTTTGAGTTGCCCTTCGTTCAATTTCAGCGTGAACTTTTCCGGAGCGGTCATTTCGACGATCCGGGTTTTCGGAGTCGGAAACAACACCTGAAATTCTTCGAGTTTCGCGTCGTATCCCCAAGACCGAAATTGTGAGGCGATGAATTCCGCGTTCGCCCTGTTGTATGGAGACCCAGTGTGATGCGGATGTGCGGATAGACGCTTCAGCCACGCGAGCATTTCTTCCGCGCTCAAATTGCTATCAAATTTCGATTCGAGCGAAAGCTGCCTTGCTGAGCTTTCAGACGAAAACCCGATCATCGGTACGCGACTGACACCAGCGTTTTGCGCCAAAAGCGATGAGACGAACAACAGAACGAACGTCAACCTAAACGAATAGAACCGCATACTTTTCTCCGGATGGAAATGAAAATAAAGGCAAATAATTGTAGGACAAAACAACGTGAAATCGTCAAAGCCCGGCCGCTTTCACGTCCTCATCAGTAAGGTCGATGTACATGCGCAGCAACGCAGTGGAAAACGTTTTTCCTTGCGCGTCGGTCATTAGGCTCAACGTGCCGCCGCCGCCAAGCGATTCGTGCAGTAAGAAGTTCAGCGCACCAAGATTTGGAAGTGCAAAACGCTCTACATCGCCCTTCACCACTGGACCAAAGTGTTTTTTCACAGCGTCGGCGGTGACCTCGCGAACAAGTATCGGATAGATGTCATCGCTGAGCGCGATCAACCCCACGTTCGCGGTATCGCCTTTATCGCCCGACCGGGCATGCGCAAGTTTCACAAGCTGGACCTTCAATTTCGCCTCCGCTACTTCGAAAATGATTGAATTCGTTCGCGATTTGAACCTATATTAGGAAATATGTTCCCTCACGCGTCCGGATTTCGCAAATTTGCCGTTTTCACGATCGCCGGCATTATGTCTGCAGTTTTGTCAGTCTCTGCGTGGGGACAGCCAACGCCTTCTAACACGCTATCGTCGAATGAGATCGTGCAGCGGGCCGCGGCCGAGGTACAGCGCTATCGAGACAACTTTCGCGACCTCCTGGCGAAGGAATCGAAAACATTTCGCATTTTCGATAAGAATGGTTCAGTAAAGAAGCAGAGGACTATCATTTCGAACTTCCTGGTGTACGACCTTTCGACAACAAAGAACGAAACGACGGAGTTTCGAAACGTCCTCTCGGTAGACGGAAGACCTGTAGACAACTCAGATGACCGCGCGGTCGAGCTATTCGAAAAGGTTGCGCGAGCCAGTAGTACCGCGAAAGAGCTCGAACGCATACAAAAAGAGAGTCTCCGATACGACGAAGAGATAAAGATGTTTGGCCTGACGTTGTTTCAGGCGATCGGGCTGAACGAGAAAGTCCGCAATGTTATGGATTTTAACTTGACCGGCAAAACGATCATCGATGGTTCGGAAACCTACGTTCTTAAATTCAATCAAACGAAAACTACTCCGTATATAAGTATTTCGGGGCATCCGGCCGTCGAGGCGGTTTTGGATTATGAATACGATCACTCGGGTTCTTCAGATTCAACTATAAACGGAACGCTGTGGATCGATGCGAATACTTTTCAAATCGTCCGCGAGGAACGAAAGCTTTGGGTTCGCGAGAAGGGAATGTCAGAACCCGCTTTACTTACCTCTAACGAATTCGAATTTGAGAAAAGCGGCTTCGGGATCCGAACCCCAAAGCGTATTAGCCATACTGAATATCGCGTCGAAAAGGAAAGAACGGGTGCCAAAAATATCGAGATCATTTACGAATACTCGGCGTTCACACGGCCCGACGTAGAGGTATTGACAGAAAAGCCTAAGACCTGACAGTCTCCGGCGCCAATACGATATCGTTATTGATCCTGTCGATCAGCCCGATCGATAAAGCTGTCAATGCGGATATCGGTTCGGCGATAAAAAAGATCTCACATGCTCGAGCTGTGCCGATCAGCCTTTGCAGACGCTGTGTTCCTCCCCATCCGGTAATGATTCCCAATCCCGCGCCCGGGTGGCAGAAAGTCGCCGACTCGAGGGCGATTCTCTGATCACAGGCAAGGGCAAGATCCAGTGCACCCCCAAAACAATAACCGTTGATTGCGGCAGTTGTCTTTGCAGAGAGTCGCGAAATCCTGTTCATTAAGAACTGTCCCCTTATCGAAAATGCACGGGCGCGCTCGGAATTCAATGATTTTATCTCGTATAGATTTGCTCCCGAAGCGAACACGTTGTTGGTCCCAGTAAATATCACTTCCGAAAATGTTCCGACCGTTTCGCAGTATTCAACTATCGTCTCTAGCATTCCAAGTACTTCCGACGACAATGGATTACGTTGCCTGGACGAGGTGAAACGAACGACGAGCCTGCCTTCTAAAACTTCACAGGCGATCAGCTCATTTGGTTCTAAGATAAACTCGGACATCATTTGAATATTAAGCGCGCGTTTTGCTTGTCGCGAAGCCGAACAAGCATTTATTGGATTGCCTATACTTTGCAAAGAAAGCAGGGTCAATTAAAGTGAAATTCGATTAATTGAACATGCCTTTACAACATCAGGAAATCACGCCGGGCTCTTGCGACATTTGCGGTACTGTCGAGTTCACTTCGCGATTCGAAGCAGCCAACCGGTTCTCGGATCAAGCTGAACGGTTTGCGATTGTTCGATGCGCCGGCTGCGGTGTTTTGCGGACGCTGCCTCCGATGTCTGAATCGGAGCTAGCTAAGTACTACGACAATGATTATTGGGGCGACGAGCCAACCGAAGGCTGGATTCGCCGTTCACAGTCGGAAAAGACTCGATTTCTGGCGGACCATGGGCCGCCCAAAGGCCGCATTCTCGATGTCGGCGCCGGAGCGGGTTACTTCCTGCGGGCACTCGATCGAGATAAATGGCAACCGTATGCAATCGAAAATGGCGATGCTGCAGCGCGAAGCCTCACCGCATACTTCGGCTCAGAACGTGTACATCACGGGACGATCTTGAACGCGAGCTTCGAAAATGAATTCTTCGACGCAATAACCTTTTGGTCCGCACTTGAACACATGAACCAACCTCGTCAAGCAGCGAGGCGAGCGGCCCAACTGCTAAAGCCAAACGGCACACTGATCGTTCAGGTGCCTAACGCAAATAGTTACCAACTTGAGATATTTCAGGGAGATTGGTTCGCTCTCGATGCCCCCAGACACCGATATCACTTTTCACTGGAAGCGCTGGAAAGGCTTTTGCGCGAAAACGACCTGAAGATCGATTTTCTAACTTTCGCGTCCAAGGAACACAACCTTCACGCGTTACGACAGAGCATGAAAACAAGATTTGGAAGATCCGGTGTAGGCCGGTTCAAATATCTTTCACTCAAGCCCTTCACGAGTCTCGTCGACAGGTTCAAGTCCCGATCAAATAAAGGTGCAACAATTACTTTGGCCGCGACAAAGGGATAAATAAGTTCAATTTTCTGCCCCTCGCTTATCATCGTCAGTTGTGCGGTCGTGCCTACCATTGTTGGACAGAACCTTTAAGCCGTACTTAACCCCTTTAGCAGACAACTTCGCAGCTTTTGCGATCAGGGGCGGAGCGGCCTTTACCACGGGGATTCCTACTTCTTTGAACGCAGGAACGACGATATTCCGTCCTGCGAACTTCGCACCTTCTAACGCGGCGCGCGCGCCTGCCTTAACTAAACTGGCCGTTACCTTGGTAGTGATTCGGAAAGCTCTGCGCGATTTCGAGTGATCTTGTTGAGAATGCGCTAACGAAACGAAAACTACCAATAGAAAAAAAGCGGTGACGCAATTCGATTTTCGATTCTCCATTGTTTGAATTTGGAAGGCTGAAAGAATGGTAATTCAGGAATGAACAAGCGGAATTATATTGCTTCTTCTGGAGAAATGAAAGTTAAATTATTGCATTACGAAAGATGTCCCAAACAAAGGATAATAGCGGTTTAGGGCACTTCAAGCATCGAAATTAGTCATTTTTCGCCCGCGTTTCATTCCCACAACTTGTCGGGTCTCACTTAAAGCCCGAGTGAATGCGTCGTGATCAGTTTGCGGCGAGCACTTAACCGCACGGTCGTCGATAAACGCCGCAGCGCGCGGCTTTCCGTGGCCCACATAGACGTCTGTATATGGAAACTTGTAACGTTCTAGCCAGTCGATGATGCGGATTCGCATTCTTGCCGGGTCGATGACCCGATTAGAATCTTGCGCTGCGTCTTGCGAACATCTTGAAGTGAAAATTACAATATCCGCGAATTTGGCGAGAGATGTCGCGAAGTCCAAAGCTCCCGGCAACGGCGGGCCGATATGATCGTTTCCCTTCCAGCCTTCATAGCGAGCAAGAACTCCATCAAGATCAAGGCAAACCCGCGGCTTTCGATTCGCCTTACGTGTTGGTTTTGTTTTTATCGGCTCGGAAGTCCTTTGTCGGATCCTTTTGATCTTCGGAAGCGGTGCGGGATCGGCATTTAGCATCGCTTCGACGGCCTCGCCGCCTTCGAGCCATTCGTTATCGCCGAGCGGATCGAAATTCCACACACGAGTGTAATGCTTTCTTGTGTGATGGCGGCCGGGCAAACGAAGACCATAAGGCAGATCGTCTTCTTTTACTTCCCGCTTTGGTGGAAAAATCTCGGGCTTGCGTGGCAAACCATACGTTTCCCAATCTGCTCGAAGTGCGTCCGCGTAATCGAAAACGTCCGCTAGCGCATATTCCGTATCGAGTAAAACCCAAATATGGTATCCGCCGACGCCGTTGCTATCCATTAGGATCGGATCGAATCCGTCTGCTCGTAAACGCCGGCACCATTCCTGTGCCGCAGCCCCGTTTGCTCGCACGATCTCGTCGGCGTTGATCACATTCTCATCGTGCATATCGATGTCGATCGCGAACCATTTGGCGGTCGAATGGTCGCTTATGGAGTGAAGCCCGACGAGATGCGAGACTGCCCGGCCGGCGAAATGGCGACGGAGTTTGTTCACGGTAACCATGTCCGTACCGGCCTTTCGACGCTCTTTGATCGGGAGCATTACCACCCCGACCTCACCGTTCTTCATGGTGTATTGGCTCCAAACGTCGCGGCGGTTTACCAAACGTTCCAATGCCCATTCGGCAAGCTTATCGGAATAGCGTGCCCACTCTTCGCCGATCCATTCGAATCTCCGGTCGGCCGCTTTAATTGATTTCGAACTCCTATTCGTCAAGCGACTTTCTCCCATCCGCCGACAAAATACTTTTCAGCCATTTCGGTAAATAACTGTCGCGCAGTTTTTTCGTTGTTTGATATCTTAATGTCGCGCTGCAAAGGCTCGATACGATTCGGACTGAAATCCGTCAGGTAAATAACGTATCCCGGGAAATCGCCCGTGTCTTCTTTGTTGGTTTTCCATAGAAGGAGTTTACGAACCATCGACGCCCCGCGCATCGTCTTTTTGTATACGGTTCGTTCAAGCAATTTGCTTGGAGCCTTCGCCTTGGCTCGAGCAGGTTTATCCGAATCGGGTATCTTGACCAGGTTGGTCAACTGTCGGATATTCACGTCCTCGACGTTTGCCTCTTTGTCGTCTCGGATCCGCACGAACTGAGGCGAGATCACACTTACCAACGGCATCCTGGACAGTGCCGAGTACTGCTTGCCGTCCCAATCGAGAACCATTCGCTTGACCGGATCTCCCTTCGAGCTTTCGGGTATCAAATCGAGAAAAGAGACCTCCACTACTGGGCCGGGTTCGATCATTTCATAAGCGACGTAGTCGTTGTTCACCGCGACATATTCGGACGGCACAATACGCTTCTTCAACTCATCAAAAATGATCCGACGATCTTCCTCAGAAAAGCCGCCACCGACTCTCGCCGTTTCGTGAAAAGTCCCGTCTTCGCGCACGACCGCCACCAGAATGTCGTGAAGCATCCCTTTTCGTTTTTCCGTACCTTCAGAAAATCCAATGATCGCGGCGTCGATATTGTGTCGAAGTTTGATCTTGTAATATCCCAGCCGGTCATGACGCACGACGATCCCTTCCGCACCCTCGCCGATCACCCAGTTGGTAAACGCGTCTGAAACGCCATCCGAATTACTTGCAGTGATATGTTCAGCTGCGGTAACGAGCTTCCCTTTGGCAAACCATTTATCTAAAAGCTTGAAGGTTTCGGATGCGGTTTCGACGGCTTTGTTGTTCGCATTTACGATGTCGAAAACCGCGAGGCCGATTCGTTTGAGTTCAGCTTCGGACGATGGACTGCGAAGCAGCTTAACGATCTCCTGAACCTTGTTACGGCTACCGAGCTCTCCTAACGCATACAACTCTCCCGCCAGAATGCACGACTTCACCTTTGCCTTTTTCAGCAGGATCTCGGCTTCTTTATAACACGGGAGCCCCAGGCGAACCGTACCGCCCGGATTCACCGAAACCAATGCATCACCGTCGAAGAAAAGATAAGTAAATTCCCCGTCATATTTCTTTTCTACGAAAAGCGATTTGGCCCTCGGCAGGTCCGGTATCTCATGAGCGGCTAACGGCCGCATCGACGCGCTGAGTTTACGGCGGTATTCCTGCGCCCCTGCTTGCCAGAACGGATCGGCCAGGTCCACCGCCTTGCCAACGCAGTAATCGCCTCGCTTGCAGGTAAGTTTCCTTTTATTGATCGTTTCCTTCGTCGGCATTTGTCTTTTCCAAGTTGTTCGGTTTTTTCAGTTCCATGTTGGACAGGTGAAGGATCAGGCAGTACGAATCGCCTTTGACCCTGCCTTCAAGGAACGCATTGTAGCCTTTGCCGCCCCGGTTCATGACGACAGGCTTATCGCCTTTTTCTCCGGCTCGGACAAGCAGCAGAGATTTACGTTTATCCAGGTCCTTTGCGATTTCATATAGAAAATCGAACGTTAGCCCGTTTATATGAACGAGCTGTTTTTTATTCGTAAAGACGAACCTGTGTAATGCTTCGTCTTTCTTTATATATTTGCCGGTCCATTTCAACGGAATATCGGTATTAATGTTTTGTAGTTCCTTTTTTCGCGGACGGCGATCTTTGACGGTTCCGTCCGATTCTTTGACAACCTCGAATTCATCGACGATGTGCACGATACCGCGCTGGCTTACGTAAACCCTTGAAGTATCGACAAGAAACATTCCCACTTGCTCGATGTCAATTTCAGGATCTTCCTTAATTAGCGCCTTCGCGACGGATTCCAGTTTTTTTCGTTTCTTGAGCAGCTTCGGCAGGTCGTGCTCGACATCGCTTTTCAATACCTTTCGCGTCGTGACCTGCCCGCCTTCTCCGTCGCGATATACTATTTCACGTTTGGGTGAAAGCCCCTCCAGGGCAACAACCGCGTCTCTTCTTTTCGCATTGCTGATATTAATGGGCATGACAATTCTCCAAATTACAGGGCCTCGAAATCGATCTCGTCTGCGGTGATCTCTTTTTCCTCGACCGAATCGAGAACGACTTCCTGATTGAGACGAACAAACTCTAGCTTCACCGGTTTTCCTACGACCATGAACGCGTTTGAACGGCTGCCGATCACGAACGCATCGTCATACTCGAGCCCGCCTCGCCAACTAAACGGAAAGTTATATATCTGTCCCGAGTCGAGATGGTCTTGTAAGAATTCGATATCACCACCGTCCGGCGGAGTGAGAACGTAAACCGACTTTACCAGGGTAGAAAGATAGTCATCCGGGTCAGCTTTCGTTAACGGATTCGGTTCGTTGAAGGACGATTCCACCGTTTCTATGGGCTCGCCGTCCCGACCAACCGCTATAAGGTTACGTCTATCGACGGACGAGCCATTTTCGTCAACGGTGGCTAGTGCTGTTCCGCCTTTATCGATCAGAGTTTTCCCGTCCGCGGCAAGTATCTTGATCTCGGCCGGTTTGCCTTTCTCATCGAATGCTTCGATCTCAACACTGCCGTACAGCTTTTCACGGTCTATGCGAACGGGCACCACCGGCACCTCTTCACCATCTAAAAGCAGCGTTAAAACCCTTGGCATAGCCCGCTATATGGCAAGGGTTATGCCTTTTCAGCATTTTTAAAGCTTTGCTTTTTTCTTACAGTGATGTGTAAGGTAGGGCTGGGTTATTTACTGGCAGATTTGAACTTCCATCTAATTTGGTGGCCTAGCCGGCTGATTTGGACCCCTTTTTATCGAATCGTTACACTTCATATAAATTTTCAAAAACCTGCAGTCTCAAAAATTTTGCTTAAGATTTCACTAAGTTAAGCATTCCAAATTGAGACGAACCTCTTTTTGACGTACCGATACAATTCACACCTTTTTTTTCGCAAAATATTTGAGCGCAGGCTTGTAGAAGTATTGAATAACTAAAGGTTGCCGGACTGTTTTGACAATCTGCCGTTTCCCTAAGAAACCCGCGCCGGTCTAGGTTCGACGTGGGTTTTTTCCGGCCAAGCGATCCGTTGTAGGAGCGGGCGAAACGGGTATCTCTTCAAGCAGGGTTGTCGTGTGCTCGGTGATGCCGTCTACAGCCTCTCCGAGCCAAAGCCGTCTCGGTGCCTCGCCGAACTCGGGAGCCTGATATTCTGAGATCACTTGCTGACCTCTCTCTGTCATTAAACGAAAGGGTGTCGAAACGACAAGGATCAAAAAGCGAAGCGGTAAAAGGTTCCACATCAATACGAATAACAGCAGGTCCAGCAAGGATGTAAGCAATGCCTGACCCAGTAGTCGCCAAGATGCGTAAACTTTCCGCTCATTCGCTAATTGCGGGCCGTTGCGAAAGACGTGCTCGGAATACCGGCCAACAAGTTGATCGATACCGGCGTCCATCTTGGTAAAAAAGTCTTCTTCCCGACCCGTCAAAGCCTGTGAAACGGCCTCGAGATTTGTTCCGCACGCCGCACAAAACTTCAGTTCGGCCGAATTTCGCTTCCCGCATGTCGGACAGTACATTGGGTCGTCTCCGCGCAGATATACGGTTTTCGAAACGTAAAGTTGCCGATTTCCATTTATTTAATACACCCGGTCAATGCTGAACGCTGTTATCGGGTCGTCTGGGCTGCACCGGTAACCGGAAACGGTGACCACTACGGATTTTCTGACTAATTGCTTGAACATCGCGTTACGATCACCGGGTTTCACGCGATCGAGCGGGACGTTGACCTTTTGATCCGAATCGTCGGAACGCTTTTTTTTATCCGATTTCTTCCCCTTCTTTTTGGATTTCGCCGCACTTGTCGAAGCACTTGCAACCGACTCTTCGACCTTCATTTCTTGTTGCGATTTCGCTGATGCCTCTGTCCCGTTCAAATTCTCTTTCTTCTTCGACTTCGCGGTGCTTATCGATGTATTGGCTGTGGACTCTTCGACCTTGACCTTGCCGACTTTACCCATAACACTCGCGGGCGTGCATTCCGATAGATCGGTTAGGTTGGTGATACTGATGAGATTCCCCCGCTCGGCATAACGGGTATTCGCAACGTCTTTCGACTGTCCGAACAGCAATGGCGGTAAAAGCAAAAAGAAGCACAAAACTGTAAGTTTCATGCTTCTGATATTAGCACTCGCTTCAAATGCTTCCGTCCGTTTCAATACAAGATCGACGGAAGGAACGCTCCACGAGGCTTCTGATAAAGACCGCGGCTCATAAGCGTCATCGGCTGAACGATCTTTAAGCCTTGTTCGAAGCACCAGCGTAAGAGTTCGCTGTTTCGCGTCGGAAGGAGAAATCCGGGACCCGAAAAGCCCTCGGCGGCGCCGATCAAAGCCTTTAGATCATTATTTGACAGGCCCACCGTGTGTCCGAAAAAACCGACCCCCGTAGTATATCCAGTAATTCGTCCCAGGTGTTCTACTACCATTGCCGTGCCTTGCACGATCGCACCTGCCACCTCGTTATGACGCGTGTGTCCATGAACCAAAAATGAGATGTTGTCGGCGGCAGCGATATCGTTAGCCGTCATTCCGCGCACTATATAACTATCGATCTTCAGCCCTAAAGCGGGACCCTGAATGTTTGACAGAGGCTCAACGGTATCGAAACCGAGTTTTGTATAAAGCGACAATGAACGGTTATGAAATGCAGCCTGAACTAAACGCACCGCTGCATAGCCCTGCTCGTCGGAACGGCGGATTACCTCTTCCATCATTGCCCGTCCGCATGACGAGTTTTGCATTTTTACGTCGACGGTAATCGGACCGACGCCCGAAACAGTATCACCTTCCCATAAAAAATTGCTTCCGACCGGCTGACCGTCTGCGCCCTCTGCGACTACCGAATAAGCGTCCGGACGCGAAAGAAGCATGGCCAGAAGCCCTACCGCTGCTTCGGCGGAAGGAAAGTCCGGCGGGAAATTGTGCGCGTCGGAGATGCTCTTGAATGCTTCGTAGCAAATCTTTCCGAGGTTCTCAGCGTCATCCGGTCGACCAGGTCTTAAGGTGAAACCTGCTTTAGTTTTGACTTGTGGCGATGTCATTAATGTTCCTCCTTCCATTAAGGCGAAAGATCGAACGAAAAGATATCTCAAATACTTGGGCCGATGAAATATCACCGGCCCATTCAATAAAACGGTCGACGGAACCGCAATTACGGCGTCCGATTAACGTTTGAAGCGCCGTTTGCGTTAGCGTTACCACTGGAATTCGCGTTGCCTGTATTTGAATTCGACGGTGTTCCACCGGGCGTCGCCTTATCCGGACAACGTTCCATGCACTGTCCGTTTGGACAAGCGACGTTTGGCCAATCGCACGTGCTCCAGTCGAATCCGGGGATATCTCCAAGACCAAGCGCGCCGTTGTTGACACGTTCGATTGTTCCGCGTTGAACAAACATCGCTCTAGAAACGCACGTTTTCGTGATGATCTGATCGACCGCCTTTACGAACTTCTCCATGTGTTCGGAGTTCTCGCTTGGCTTGTCTTTCTTGCCGTCGCTGATACCGCCTTCGATCAAAAGGATCCACTCGTTGCCCATCTGCACCGGCTTGAAATTTATGTTCTTAGTCCCATACTGGTTGCCGGTCCCATTTTTCTGATCCTCGATCCCGGCGTCCTTAATTATCTTATTCATCTCCGTGATAATGACGCTCTCTGAACAATTCGTAAGTTTCGCGGATGTATTCGAATTATTCGCGTTGGCATTTGCCGTTTGATTGGTATTCTGCGTCGGCGAACTGCAGGAGATCATGAAGATCGCCGTCAGCAAACACAGACTGAGTATCGAAACCCCGGTGAGTCGTGTTTTCATCTCTTCCTCCATCTATCAGGTTTAGTTGGACAACATTGAAAGTAAATTTGTACGGGTCTGTTTCCCAAATACGATAAATCGACCGTCCGGCGACCAGGCGAGGCTAGAGAACAGAACTTTCGGATCGGTCTCTGAGATAAGCTCTTTCCTCTCTCCTCCGATCGCACCGATCCAGAGCGCGCTCGAGTCGCCGTTGCGCGTCACGTACGCAATGGCCGCTCCGTCGTGCGAAAGATGAATATTATTGAAGTAAACTTTATTCAATTTTGTTATCTCACGATCTGTTGAAGTCTTAAGCGACCGGACGATGACCGATACGGTTTCCGGTACAGCGCTTAGATCCGTCGGGTCAAGCCGGCGAGCAATGATCAACTCGCTCGGATCTTTTCCGACCCCAAGGAACCGAAAGGGCCCATTCGACTCGAATATTATCTTTTGTTCTTTCGACAACGGATCCAGAGACCAAATCCGGTACACACGCTTTCGCGGTGCGTCGGCAGGGGTAAGTTCCGAAATGAAATAAACAGATTTGCCGTCTCGCGACCAGATTGGGCACGAATAACTTTCTGCAGCAACCTGGTTGTTACTGAGCTTGGCGCTCTCTCCGCCTTCGACCGATGACGACCATACATCCGATATGCCGTTTGATTTTTGGGTAAAGATAATTGTTTTGCTGTCAGGCGACCAACTAAAGTGTCCGAAGCCGACCCTCAAATAAGGTGTCACGGAATATCCCGGAGGCGTGATCGAGCCATCAGCCAGTTTTACGGGGTCACCACCTGTCGTACGAGATCTCATTATCGATATACCTGCATCGCTCCTTTTGAAAAATGCGATCCATTGCCCGTCGGGCGACCAGGCTGGCGCGAATCCCTCCGGTGAAATGAGCGTTGCTGGTTTGCTGCCATCCAATGAACTCACATTCACGTTTCCGCGATAAGGCCTGTCGGCCTGGCTTACTGATTGATAAACGACGGAACGGCCATCTGGTGAAACGTCGCCCCAAAATTCGGACGCCACCTCGTTCACCAGCGGACTTTGTTTGCCGTCATATACATTGACTGACCAGAGGTCGGAGGTCTCGGTAACCGATCCGTAAAGAACGTTCTGACCGTCCGCGGAAACATCCTGAACGAAGAAATCCAGATTCCCGTTTGAAAGCTGCACTGGCTTTGAATAGCCGGCTCCGGAACGAAATACCTGATACGCACCATTCGCAGCTCCACTGTAAATAACAGCTTTTCCGTCCGGCTCCCACGCAAACTCGTCGATCTGCTCAGCAGAAGTAACGATCACCTGAGGGGTCTCGAGGCGCAGATCCGCTACATAGATTTTCCAGGTACCATCTTCCCGTATCGAGAATGCGATCTGCTTTTCATCGGGATCGATCTCGATCGTTCTTGGAGTCAAATTTTTCGCTTCGAAATTTGTCACTTGCGATCGTTCACCGGTCTTTTCATCGATCGTGAAGAGTTCCCCTTTTTCCTGGTAGAAAATCTTCCCCGAATTTGACCACCGGATCGGACGAGCCGAGGCGCCGACTCCGCTTCCGATCTGGATTTGCTCACCGCCGCTATAAGACGCGCGCCAGATGCCGTTATTTCCACCACGCCGGGAAAAAAATGCGACCTCCTGGCCGTCGGGCGACCAGATCGGATATTGATTGTAAAAGCCGTTCTTTGTCACTTGGATGGCTTCGCCGCCGGACACCGGTTTTGCCCAAACCTCGGTCGAACCTGTTTTTGTCGCCGCAAACGCGATCATTTTCCCGTCCGGTGAGAACGAAGCCGAGGCAACAAGTTCGCTAGTCCCGCTGGTCCAGTTCGTGATCGGCACCATCCGCATCGAACCGGACGTGGAGCGCGTTTCAGGCGCGTTTCCACGGGACGCGATCCACCACGCTACTAAAGCCGCCAGCGGAAGCCCAATGACGAAAAGAATTAGAATATTCCTTCTGGCCGGAGTCCTGGCGAGGAAACTACCGATCGTGTTCGGCCGTGTATTGCGAAGTTCGTCTGCGTTCGTAGTTCGAGAGACGTCGGGCACACCCGCAAGTCCCTTTTCCAGTCGATGCAGATCTGCGAGCAGCTCCTCGGCCGACCCGTAACGATCTGCCTTGTCTTTCCTCAGCGTCCGGTCGATTATCTGTTTTAGTAGCGAAGGCGGATCATCAACAAACTCGTCCAAACGGCGCGGCTCCTTGCTGATCAGCGCTGCGATTATGTCGACCATGCTCGTACCAGGAAACGGCTGGTTTGCGGTGATCATTTCGAAAAGGATCACGCCAAAGCTGAAAATATCGGTCCGTGCATCAAGCTGCTTGCCTCGCGCCTGCTCGGGAGACATATACTGGGGAGTTCCGAGGATTAGGCCGGGCGACGTTGCCGCGTCTTCCAACGTTCGAGCTTCCCCGCTGATCGGATCGTAAAGCATTCCACCGCTTTCCTTCGCGAGGCCGAAGTCGAGAATCTTCACGCTGCCGTCCCGTCGGATCATGATGTTGTCCGGCTTGATGTCGCGGTGAACGATGCCGGCGTTGTGAGACGCCGCGAGCGCTGAAACAACCTGAATCGAGATACGAACGGCTTCTGGGATCGGCAGTTTTCCTTTAGCGATCCGTGAACCAAGCGTGTCGCCGTCGACGAACTCGCTTACGATATACTGCACGCCTTCGTTCTCGCCGATGTCGTGAATGATAAGGATGTTCGGATGGTTTAACGCTGAAGCGGCTCGAGCTTCGCGGTTAAACCGACGCATCCGGTCCGGATCACGGCGAAATTCGCTGTTGAGAAACTTGATTGCGACGTTCCGACCAAGCCGCTCGTCTGCAGCGAGAAAAACCTCCGACATCCCTCCGCGCCCGATCATTCGGATCAGTTTGTAATGCTCGGGGAGTGCCGACTCATAGTCGTTGCGATATATCTCCGTTTTGCGGGCGCCTTCGTTGGCGTGAACTTTGGAATCGTTCGTATCTCGAGGAACGCCTTCATCAAGCGTTTCGCGGTCCAGCTCGATCGTGCGCTCTTCGGGATCCGTGCCGACTGAAACGCCGGCGACGCTGTCTGTAGGCTTGCCAGGAAGCTGGTCCATGCGGTTGTCGATTAGGGTGACAGCGAGATTATGACACGGAAAGTCATATTCTCGAACAGCTTTTCATAAAATTGGACGGTGAAAATCCTTCGATGGATATGTCTCACTATTACACCCCAGTCAGAGGCTGGCATGAAGGTTGCAACGGCCTTCTCTCGACTAAATATACGCACGATCGAATTGAATGCCTGGATCGAGTAGCAGAGAGATTCTGGAAAACGCCGGATCGTTATCAGACGCGGCCTTGTAGGGCTCAAAAAGACGCCGTTTCTCTGTAGGTTGCGTGCAATTATTGCGAAAATCACGCGCTACGGATTCGTTAGAAAACAATATTTAGTTAGTAGGTGCGATCACCTGCAGATGTGATTAAGGGGTGAGTTCCCAATTAAAACCCGGCCGAGTTGGTCTTACCGAGTTTGTTGTTCAGCTCATCCGACTTATGTTTCGCTTCGGTCTCGGTCAGGGCCCATGTTTCCTTCCCTTGCATAAACGTTACGGTCTGGCTTTCTTCATCGGGCACCATCACGACGCACCAATGCATATCGCCTTCCGCAGACGTTTCCAGAAGAAACTGAGGCATCTTTCGATAGCTGTATGTCATTTCCGGCAAATTTACACGCGGTGGTTTTGAATGTCAATCGATTTGTACCGCGTCCTCCGATATCAAGACGGAAACCCGATGTCGATGAGGTCATCAGACCAACGATCTGATCCAACCGCCGTCGACGGCGATCGAGACGCCGGTGATGTAGCTGGCTCGTTCGGAAACGAGAAACGCGGCCAACGCAGCAAACTCTTTTGGATCTCCCAACCGCCTCATCGGAATTTCAGACTCCCAACGAGCGCGAATATCTGATATTGAAAGACCCTCTCGTTTTGCCAACGTTTCCGCAAGTTCGTTCACGCGTTCGGTCGCAGTGTAACCCGGCATAATGTTGTTTACCGTAATTCCGGTTTCCGCAACCTCGTTGGCAAGCGTTCGAGCAAAACCCGTCACCGCCGCGCGAATGCTGTTCGACAGCATCAGGTTATCGACCGGCTGTTTTACTGCGATCGAAGTAATATTCAGAACGCGGCCCCAACCGCGTTCTTTCATTCCCGGCAGTGCGAGTTTTGTTAGTTCGACCACGCTCATCAGCAGATCGCGCGTGGCGGCGTCCCAATTCTCGCGCGTGAGAGTTTCAAATCTTCCCGCAGGCGGACCGCCCGTGTTCGTAACGAGAATGTCGATCTTTCCGAAGCGTTTCGCCCCTTCGCCAACGATTCGTTCGATATCTGATTGAATCGAAAGATCACCCACGGCGCCGAGGATTTCCGCGCCTGACGCCGAACGGATCTCATCACAAGTCGCGTTCAGACGTTCTTCTCCGCGCGCGCAAAGTATCAGCGACGCGCCTTCGGCCGCCAGCTCTTCCGCGACGGCACGCCCAAGGCCCGTACTTGAGGCAGCTACCAACGCAACTTTTCCCTTCAATCCAAGATCCATCGGCTTGTGATTTTTGTTCGTGTAATTTCGTGTGATTTCGTGGTTTCGGATTGAACCGCAGAGACCATAACCACGAAAATACACGAATTAACACGAACAAATTGTGCATCACACATGGTAGTGCTCATTTGCATTCAGCTCGTCACTTCCTCAAATAATCGTCAGTCTTATCCAGCCAATCCTGTCTCGGCGGGCTGAAGATGTCGACGTCGAGCGTATCTTCCAAGGCCTCCGCCTTATGCGGCACATTCGACGGGATCACCAGCACCTCGCCTGAACGCACGATCACCTCTTTCTCGCCATTCTCACCGATCCAAAAGTGCAGCGCGCCATCGAGAATATAAGTAAGTTGTTCGTTCTCGTGCGAATGCTTTGGCACCACACATCCTTTTTCAAGGTAGACATGCGCGAGCATAATTCGTTCGGCCGTGATCAGCCGCCGCTCGAGAGCGTCGGTCACGCGTTCCTTGGGCATTTCTTCCCACCGATAAAATTGCGTCATTGTCTGCGTCATAGTCATTTAGTTCTTCAGAGCCTGATCGAGCGACGATCTATCATCCAGCAAGATCCATTCAACGATCGACAAAGGCAAGCTGCCGTTTTCAAGCAGGTCGTCGTGAAACTGTCCCAGCCGAAACGCCTTCCCTTTCTTATCGCGATATTTTCCAAGCAGCCGCATTATCTGCCACTTGCCCGTGATGTACGTGATCTTTTGCGAAGGGCTCGCTGCTGCGCCTGCTGCTTCGCCTTCGGCCGCTTCGCGATCAAGCCCTCCGGCCTCCATGAAATACTTCACCGCTTCTTCGAAGCTCCATCGTCCGGTTTGCAGATTCACATCGACGCCAATGCGAGCGGAACGGTACCGCGAGAGCCGGTACACCTGCCCTTGCGAAGACGAGTTCGCAGGGTACATACTTTCCCGCATCAGCATCTCTTCGGTGTACAGCGCCCAGCCCTCGACAAACACGCCGTCGCCGTGTTGCCGCCGAATCTCGTTCTTCAAATGATTCGCTATCGACAACTGTAGAAAATGCCCGGGAATTCCCTCGTGCCCCAGAATCGGCCGCGGGTCTTCTATGGCAGCACGAATGTAGAAATTACCACTTTTCGGATTGTAGGTCGGGATGAAATAAAACCCAGAGTCGTCTTTGTCGTAAATGCCCGGCGCATTCATAAATCCGCCGGGGCTCGTCGGCTTGAACGCCTCCGGAAGCTGCCGGATCTCGAATCGGCCCAGATACGAAGGCAGCGTGATAAGTCGCTTTTCTTTCAGGAATTCGATCATCTCAGCTTCGCGAGCTTCGTACGCCTTTAGAAAATCGTCCTGATCTTTTGGAACGATCTTCGCGCGTGCAGGGTCGGGATCGGCCAGCGAAGGATCCGGCAACATCGACTCCATCGCGCGCGAGCGTGCAAGCTCCGTCTGCCCGAGCATCTCGACCTGCGTCGCGTTCAGCGGCAGTAGGTAAACGTGTTTGAGCAGGTAGTTGTAATTCGCCTCGCCCATCGGAGCAAAATCCGGCATGCCCTTCAGTCGTTTCTCCAACCAGTCAGCATATCCGTGAATGGATTTGATCGCTGCATTGCTCGCTTCGACGAGATCGCGTTTCTGCGCGGCCGACAGGTCTGTCGCCAACGCCGTCATCATCGAATCTTTGAACAACCCATCGATCGACCGCGCCGAATCGATCGCAAGCTGCGCGTACAATTTCACCGGCCGCGTCAGATTGCTCTTTCCCTGCTCGATCATCGCCGGCATCGCGCGGAGCCGCGCAAGCGCCGACATCGCACGGTTCGCCGGCGAATCGTAATCTTTCTTTATCAGCGAAAAGATCGCGTTCGAACATTCGTTGACGTAAACCTGCGGGTCGCGATGTTCAAAATCCATCACGCGATCGAAAAACACCGGCCCTTCCAACTGCGCGTGGAAAAGCAGCCAGTCGATCTGGTCGTCTTTTTTCCACCGCACCGTCTGCATCCGGTTGATGCGTGCGAGCAGGTTCGAAACGTAAGCACGACGCATTGCTATGGCCGCGGATGAATAATCCGTCAGTTTGTCGTCCCACGTGTGCAGCCCCGCGTCGCTCGAAAACGTCGGATAATTCTGGTTCCGCCAGCGATAATAATCATCCGCCAGCTTTCGCATCGTCGCCGGCGTGTCACCGCCCTGCGCACTCGTCGCTACCGGCAGCAATATTACTGCGAGAAAAAAGATCAAGGCAGACATTCTCATGTCGTTTAACCTCGTACAGTTGAAAAGTGAGTTTCGATCGCTAAAAGTTTAGCACGAAGCGCTGAAAAGAAATTCGAGCTACATATTCGGCAGCACGAACGCACCAATGTGAGGTTTGTCTGTGTTTCGGCAGGTTTGCAGGGCGAGGATCAACGCGTTGCGGAGAGTTTCCGGTGTGACGATCGCATCAACAAGTCCTCGGGCGGCGGCGTGCTTCGCATCGAGCTCGCGGTCATAGGTTTGGCGGACTGATTCCATTTCGGCTTCGAGCTCGGCAGACGGCCGCTCACCTGCGGCTTTCAACTTTTCAAGCTGCGTTCCGAATATAGCCTGGACCGCGCTGTCGCCTTCCATAACGCCCATCCGGCCCGTAGGCAGCGAGAAGATAAAATCGGGATCGAAGCCCTGTCCGGCCATCGCGTAATAACCCGCACCCGAAGCGTGGTTGACTGTAAGCACGATCTTCGGAACTTTGGCGGTGGCCATCGCCTCCACGAAACGAGCACCGGCACGAATGATGCCGCGGTGCTCGGCTTCGGCACCGACCATGAAACCGGAAACGTCCTGGACGAACAAAAGGGGCTTGTCATGGCGGTCGCAATTCTCAATGAAATACGCCGTCTTTTCGGCCGATTCGGTGTACACGATGCCGCCGAACCGAGGCGGGGCACCGGGTTTGCCTTTCGACATCCCGCGCGAATTTGCGATAACGCCGACCGTTATGTCGCCGAGCTTCGCCATGCCGCAGATCATTTCCTTCGCGAAATCCGCCTGGAATTCGTCCACCGGCCCGTCGAGGAACGTGTCCAGCACCTCGTGCATGTCGTAGGGCGCGCGATGATCGGCCGGGAGAATCTCGTAAAGGTTCGCGCTCCCCTCCGTAGGAAGGAGGGGTACGGGTTGTCGCGATACAGAGCCGCGACCGCTAACATCGCGTGTAGCCGGGGGGTGGTTCTCTTTTCCCTCATCCGAAGCGGATGCCACCCCTCCTTCGTAAGGACGGGAGCTTTCCCTCGGCAATTCACTCACCAATTGTCGGATTTTCTCGAGACATTCCTTATCGTCCTTCGTTCGATAATGTGCGACACCCGAGATCGCATTATGCGTCATCGCCCCGCCGAGCGTTTCGTTATCAATCGTTTGGCCGGTCGCACCCTTTACAAGGTTCGCACCGCCAAGCCCCATGAACGAAGTGCCTTCGACCATCAGGATCACGTCGCTGAGCGCAGGCAGATATGCTCCGCCGGCCACGCACATTCCCATTACAGCGGAAATCTGCGGAACTTTTAGGTAATGCCGCATGATCGAGTTGTAATAGAAAATACGCGCCGCTCCATATTGGCCGGGAAACACGCCGCCTTGATAAGGCAAGTTGACTCCGGCCGAATCCACGAGATATACGATAGGCACGCGATTGCGCATCGCGATCTCTTGCGCTCGCAGTATCTTTTTGATCGTCTCCGGATACCAAGCTCCGGCCTTGATCGTCGCGTCGTTGGCTACGACAACGCACTCGCGGCCTTCTATCTTCCCAACAACCGTCACGACCGCAGCCGCCGGCGCTTTGCCGTCGTATTCGTCGTATGCAATCAGCAGCCCGATCTCTTGCGAAAACGAATCTTTGTCTAATAGCAAATCGATCCGTTCCCGGGCCGTGAGCTTTCCTTGCTTATGGAGCTTTTCGACCTTTTCGCGACCACCGCCTTGCTTGAGCTTCTTCTCTAGCGCAAGGTACTCGTCCGTCAATTTACGAAGCCGGGATTTCGAACTTGAATCGTTCATCAAGATATTATTCAGCCCAGATCACGGAACGGTCGATTTGTGAAATAGTGGTTCGTCCGGTTAGAGCCATAGTGATCTCAAGCTCTTTACGCAGAATTTCGACAACGCGCACGACACCGTCCGACCCGGCTGCAGCAAGCCCGAAACAAAACGGCCGACCGATCATCACGGCGCTGGCACCGAGCGCCAAAGCCTTCAAAACGTCCGTTCCACGACGTATACCGCCATCCATCAATACCGGAATTCGTCCGGCAACGCTATCCGCAATCACAGGCAAAACATCTACGGTCGCCGGCGTCGAATCCAGATCGCGCGCACCGTGATTAGAAACGATGATACCCGAAACGCCGTTACGAACAGCTATCTCTGCGTCTTCAGGATCCAATATACCTTTCAGTAAAACCGGCAATTTCGTAATCGATCGCAGCCATTCGACGTCGTCCCAGGTAACCGGTGAGCCTGCGAAGTTTTCCATCATATGCGGAACGGACAGTTGGTTCGGTACAGCGAACCTGATTCTATCCATTCGATTTCGGACACCGATAACCGGCAGGTCGACGGTTACGCAGAACGCAAGACATCCTGCCGCCTCCGCACGCTGAACAACGTCCTTTGTAAATTCTCGATCGGGCTGCAGATATATTTGCATCCACGTGGGTCCTTTGGACGCATGTGCAACGTCTTCGAGGTTGGTCGTAGAGTAGCTGCTAATGACGTATGTTATGCCGGCCTCGGCAGCGCCTTGTGCTGCCGCGATCTCGCCATCCGGGTGGTATAGGCGCTGGAGACCGACGGGAGCAAGAAGGATCGGAAACGCCAAGCTGTGACCCAACAAATTGACGTGCGTAGTAACGCTGGAAACATCTACCAAAACCCGCGGCTTTAGTTTTATCTTTTCAAACGCACTGCAGTTCCAACGCAACGTCAATTCATCTGCAGCCCCGCACGAAAGATATTCCCATGCCAACTCAGTCATGTTAGCCTTTGCGATCGGCTCGAGATCGCTAACGCAAACAACATCACCTAAACAGTCCACTATCTGTGAGTCTGGGGTCATTCCGAGATTACGAAAGTAGGAACCATGCCGCCGCCGGCGGTGACATTTGCGAGTTCATTTGACGACAATCGCGTAAATGCCGAACCGACGACTCCATTGAACAACAAAGGATCAAGATCGACGAGCTGTTCTACATAATCCCACCGCCCGTATTCGTCGAACATCATCGGAAACGTTTCTTTCGCCGTGCTGACTCGATGCTGAACCAGATAGTCGCCGTCATTTAATGCCGTTTCGATCGCGCCGTCCCACTCCGCTAACGACGAACTCCACCCGATCGCGATCCCGTGGCCGCCGTAATCGTCATTCGGCTTTAGCACGAGACTGTTGTAATTTGCACGAGTCCATTCCACCAGATCAATCGTTTCATCGCGGAATACAGTATTTTCTTCTCGAAATTTTCGCGTCCAAGGGACGTGGGCCTCGATCGCCTCACGCTCAAGCTCATCGAACAACTTCGCGTATCTTTCATTCGTCAGAACCGCGAATATCGCCTTTTTGTGAACGAGTTTTCCGCGAAAGCTGTTTACCATGCAGATCGCTCCGGCTCGATACGCATCCAGTAGAGCCGGACATTCATCGACAATGGGCAGGTATTCGTTGACGAGCAGCCGTTTGTACACCACGTCGATCGCGACACCGCCAAAGAACAGCTTGCCGTCATCGAATTCAAGGTCTTCGGGAGAGCATATAACCGCATCAAAGCCCGCTGATTCGAAGTAATCGCGAAAGAGCTCGAATTCTTTGATCGTCGGGAGGTCTTTCAGATCTACGATGGCGATAACCGGATTTCGATCGGCTTTACCGCCGCAAAATTCATCCCAGCAACGGAGCAAAACATCGAGCATTTTCGATCGTCCGTCGAAACCCGTTACTTCGAAACGCTCGGCAAATTTCTTCATAACCGGCAACGACTGAAAGATTTCGGTCGCCGAATCGGCGAATGCGATGCCGGCAGGACTCTCGCCATTCAGCTCCACAAAACTATAAGCGTCATCTGTTAAAAATGAATCGAGCCGAGCTGTCGGCGAGACCTGAGAATAGCCGGGATCTATCTTCACAAGTTCGCGCTCGAATTCTGTTATTCCGAGTTCGTCGAGAATGTGATCATCCGCGACCGCAGCGTCCTTAACCTTCTGCAACGCTCCCCAAATCGTTTCGCAGGTCACCTTTACGCGCGTCCAATCGGATCGAGTTATGAAATGCGGACGAAGATATGGCGACAGCGGGCGGCCGCCGAAGATCAAGCGATTTCGTTCCAGCCCTTCTTGAAGTTGTTCGAACGATGACAACGCCAGAGCCGGGTCCTTGAGCAGGGAATGATAATGGTCGACGACTTCCTTCAACATTTGAAGAGTGTGTTTTTCAGCTACCCGACCGAACGATCTGATCGAACTCAGCCTTTGTCAATGACATCACTGAGATCCGTCCGTTTCGAACAAGCAGGATCTCTTTGAGCTTAGGATCGGCCTTAATGCTCGCAAGCGAAACCGGATTTTTCAACGACTTTCCTGCTTTCAACTCTACGGCGATCCAGGCATCATCGTCCGCCGTTGGATCTTTAAAAGCAGGTTTAGAAACTGTAGCAAACCCGACTACCGCCTTCTCATCACCCGAGTGATAGAAAAGTACCTGATCGCCTTTCTTCATATCGCGAAGGAAATTTCGTGCCTGGTAGTTTCTCACTCCTGTCCAATCCGTCTTCTTTTCTTTTTGAAATTGTTCGAACGGATAATTCGCCGGATCCTGTTTCACCAACCAGTAGCTCATATTGTTTCAGCAGATTCGTCGATATTTTGCCTCAAAAAAGGCGAGAATTCCATGACAGGCAAGACCAAATCCCGCAATAAACAATAAAATGCCGCCGTACTTAGTCTGTGCCAGAGCCAGAAGCGCCCCATCGATACCTCGGACCTGGGCGGGGTCTAGAAGAAACACCGCGGCCAAAAAAAAGTAACTGATAAGGATATAAATGATCGACCGACTAGCGAAACTCACAATCCCGAAAAAAGTAACCAGTATCCGTCCGCGCCGCGAGATCTGCCAAAGTCGATAGTTTTCCTGATACTTGCCGCGGATGCCGCTGTAGAACTCGTGAATCGCTGCACCGAGAAAACCCAATCCCAAGAAAAGTACAATTAAAATTCCAAGCGGAACCGAGATCAAGATCGAAGTAATGCTTCGTTGCATTTCGGTACCTGAGGTAGTTTTGGTCCCGGCGACTGCGATGCCTAGTGCGTAAAACGCGAGATTGAGATAAAAAATGCCGATACAGACGGCCAGCGAACGGGCCATGATTCCGAAGACGCCTTTTCCCAAATCATCGACATCCCCAACGCCACGAAGTATGTTCCAGAGCCCATGTCCGGTTGAACCCAGAGCTAGAAAAAGAAGCAGCGGAACCCCCAGGCTTAGTTGAGCGACTGCGCCGAGCGCTCCAGCCGGATCGACGATGCGGCCGCCTTTCATTCCGGCGGCCAAAAAGATGGCCGATGTGCCAATCACTAAAAAAACGATGCCTTTAGCGTAAAATCCGCAGCCGGAAAGCGTACGCACCCACGGCGAGCGCACGATCTTCCCGGCGGTGTCTTCAGCGTCCGCGAACACTTCAGCGATGGAGTGTTCCGCTTCCGCATTTGTCCCAGTTTTCATGTAAACAGGTTAGACCAAGAAACTGGATGGAGATGTCGGCGGGTAAACCGTTGCTATTTTTTCTGGGATTGTGCAGCTTTCTTGTTCAACCATCGCGCCCATCGTTCAAGCATCGGCCGGAACGGTTTGAAGATTCTTCCCCGAACGCTGTTCTTATTCTGGGCCTCACTCCATGCACGCAGGTTCTTTTCTGCGTATTGCCGGATCTGCGGTTCAAGATTCTGCTTTTTGACTGAGTGCTTGATCGTGAAATAGTAATGCTGGCCGACCAGCGAAAAGATCAGCCCTGCAACGTTGCTCTTGAACGACGTTTTAGCCATCCATCGCTTAGCGAATCCTTCGGTCGGTTGTAGCAGTGCACCCATGGACAATTCAAGAAACGCGTTCTGGCTTCCCTGTTTTGGATGATAGAGCCCCGGCAGATCGCCCTTAAGAGGCACGTCCATCTTTTTCAATCGGGGATCATTAATAAAATCGACCAGCTTCACCTTTTCAAGGCCGCGAACATGCTCGATGGGCAAATAATCGAAGATCTTATCGACTTGGCTTAACGCGTTTTTGGGAAGATCGATCGTCGCCTGGTTCTCGATCTTGAGTTTCGTGATCTTTGCGGTCTTTTGCCCCGCTGTTTGAATGGGCATGTGTAAATTGTAATTGCTCAAATACGAATAGTAAATTACGCCACACGATGGTGGCATCGAAGCCACATCGACGTTCTCAGCCAAACAAAATGAACCGCGTATCACGCCTCTCCGTTAAAATTCCTTTCGGCACGACAATTGACTGTGATTCATAAGGATGTACCAAACCACGATCTCGAAACCGGTGAGCATCACGGGCGTAGGCCTGCATACAGGTGTCGAAGTTCACCTAACGATCAAACCAGCTCCTGCCAATACGGGTTACGTATTCGTGCGGACCGACCTCGATAATTTCGAGATCCCGGCTTCAGTTGAATACGTCTCGCACTGTTCATATGCAACAACTTTGATGAGGCGAGGTGTTGTTTTATCTACCTGCGAGCACTTGTTGTCAGCGTTGCGCGGCACGTCCGTCGACAATTGTTTTATTGAACTCGACAACATCGAACTCCCGATCTTGGATGGTTCCAGCGAGAACTGGATCGAACTTCTCGAAGATGCCGGACGTAAAGAATTACCTGAACCGAAACGGACCCTCCGGGTTCTAAAGAAAGTAAGATTCGAGGAGAACAGGCGAAAGATGTCGATCGAGCCTTCCGAGCGATTCGAGGTCGAATGCACGATCGATTTTCCGCATCCGATGGTGAAACGCCAGAAATTCCATTTTATAATGAAAAACGGTTCGTATGGTGAAGAGATCGCGTCTGCACGGACATTCGGTTTTACGCACGAGATCGAGATGCTCCGAAAAGCGAATCTGGCTCTTGGCGGCTCCCTAGAAAACGCCATAGTGCTTTCACCCGAAGGAATGCTCAACGAAGAACCATTACGTTTTCAAGATGAATTCGTGCGTCACAAGATCCTGGACATCATCGGGGACGTCGCACTTTTAGGAATACCTGTGAACGGTAAGATTAAGGCGGAACGCTCGGGACACGCGATCCACGCCGCTTTGATGAGCAAACTTCTCAATACGTCCGGTGCGTGGGAGATCGTGTAGCTCACGACGCCCAGTCTGGAGTATGAAAAGTACCTTCCTTATCGATCCTTTGATAGGTATGGGCGCCGAACAAGTCACGTTGCGCTTGTATCAGATTGGCCGGTAATACCGGCGACGCCATCGATTTCAAATAATTCAGGCTTGCAGCAAACGCCATGCATGGAATATCGGCCGCGATGCCGAATTTCAGCGTCGCCTTCAGGAGGCCCTGTTCGTTTCTGATCGTTTGTCGAAATTCGTCGGCCAACAAAACATTTGGGATCGTACGTTCTTTTTCGAAGATCCTGATCAAATCGTTAAGAAGTTTGGCCCGGATGATGCAGCCGCCCCGCCATATATTCGCGATCTCCAAAACATCCAGATCAAACGACTTTTCATTGCTCGCCGCCTGCAAAAGCGAAAATCCTTGCGCGTACGTAATCAGGAACGACAGCTTCAATGCCGATTCGATGAACCCGATAGTATCCGGAGCGAGTGTTTCATCCAGTTGAACGTCCTGTACGATCCCGAGCTTTTCCGAGGCCTCGACCCGCTGTGTTTTTAAAAACGAGATCTGTCGCATCGCGACAGCCGAGTCGATAGTCGGAATAGGTATTCCGAAATCCATTGCGACCTGAGACGTCCATTTCCCAGTACCTTTTTGTGCCGCCTCATCGACGATCTTTTCGACCAAAGGCTTCCCGTCGTCGTCTTTCTTTCGAAGCACGATAGCCGTTATCTCCATCAGGAAAGAATTCAGGTCACCTTTGTTCCATTTATCAAAAAGGTCGGCAGCTTTTGCGTCAGAGATTTGAAATCCCCTATGCAGTAGATCGTAAGCTTCCGCGATCAACTGCATCAGACCGTATTCGATCCCGTTGTGAACCATCTTTACGAAATGTCCGGCCGAGCCGTTTCCCACATGCGCAGCACATGGTTCGCCGTTCACTTTGGCTGCCGCGGATTCGAATATCGGCCGAACGTGTTCATATACATCAGGCTGGCCGCCGACCATGATGCTCGCGCCGTGACGTGCGCCAAATTCTCCGCCACTGACACCCACTCCAAGGAAATGTACCTGTTTCTGATTGAGAAATATTTCGCGACGTTCCGTGTCGGAAAAGTGAGAATTTCCGCCGTCGATTATGATGTCTCCCGATTCCAAGTTTGGCATTAGATCGTCGATCACCGAATCGACGATCGGTCCGGCCGGAACCAGCATCATAATGCGCCTAGGCCTCTCAAGTGCCTTCGTGAATTCCGCAATGTCCTCTGCAGCCGTAACGGGCATTCCTTCCCCTTCAGCCACCAGGAGCTCGCGTTTCGATTTGTCGATATCGAATCCGACGCAGGCGATACCATCCTCGGCGACGTTCAAAATGAAATTGCGTCCCATCGTCCCGAGGCCGATCATTCCGAATTGTCCATTCATAACTTCGATTATAGATGCCAAACGGACGGCATTGCGACCTCGGGATCGTAGAGATTCGGCATGTCCTCAAAATTCCACCAAGCGCCGATCACCATATGCGCGTAAACCCATTCGCGAACTTCCCCTTCAGTCAGGTCAAACGCCAGGGCAAATTGTTCGACAGCATAATTCAACAGTGCGCCAACACATTCTGTTCCTCGCTGCCAACGTTCCAGGTTGATCAGGAAAACGGCAATGTCATAACCAACGTGTCCAACAATGCCCTTTGGATCGATCGCGAGAAATTGCTCGCGGTCGGCAGTAACCACGTTCCCGGGATGATAGTCACCGTGAATATAAAACGTTTTGTCTGTTTGCTTCGACAGACGATCGTAGATCTCCAATGCCTTTTCCGCTTTTTTTGGTGGGAAGTTAGTTTGCTTATAGCGAAGAAAATTGTGGAACCAGGAATCGAGCGTTACCACATCGGTCATATCCGCTGGCGGCGGCGAAAGAATTCGTTTCAAAACATCGATAGCGGGCTGTATGCACTCTTCGGGCGTCGAAGTGAATTCCTCGTGGAGTGCCTTTCCAGGGAGCGCACGCTCGATCAGGATCGCTTTGCGGACGCGGTCCTCAGCGATCAAGTTTACTGCTCCTTCACCGCAAGTCACGCGAAGGAATTTTGCCTCGCCGTGAATCTCAACTGTTTCGAAAGGCGGGGCGATCTTTATTACGAGCGGCAAACCGTGAACATCTTCAGACTCCGCAACGAAATTGTATTCGATTCCTGGAAATACGTTACCGACCCTGATTTTCCATCGACGTTCAAGTTCGGCAATGGTGGTGGGAAGTTGCGCGAACCATACTTCGCCTTTTGTGCCGCACATCTCGGTCACGTGAGTAACCAGTTCGCTAGGCAGCGAGTTTTTGAACTTGTCGGACATTAAACTTGACGAGTTTAACCATCGTGTCGGATGCTTATCAAATGCAGTCCCTACGTGACGCGATCCGGCGGACGACTTTCATTGATTCGGTCAAACTGCGTGACCGGCTCAGTCTGAACATAACAGTTGCATCAGAAGCCTTTCAACATACCGGAAGCTTTAAGTTCCGCGCGGCCTACAACCTCGCGCTGAATGTACCGCATGACCATCTGTTAACTGCCTCATCCGGAAATTTCGGTCAGGCACTTGCGTATGCGAGCAAACTTTTGCAGAAGCGGTGCACGGTGATAATGCCGCAGACTTCAGCTCAGGTGAAGATCGACGCTGTTAGATCGTTCGGTGCGACAGTCGATCTGATCGACATTACAAAAGTCTCAAGACACGAAAGGGGTATGCAGTTGAGAAACGAATTCCCCGACGCATATTACGCGAGCCCGTTCGACGATCAACTCGTCATAGAAGGCAACTCGACGATGGGTGAAGAACTTGCGGATCGCAATTTCGACATCGTTTTTGTGCCTGTCGGAGGGGGTGGATTGATCTGTGGCATCGTGAATGGATTCAAGCGAAGCGGCGTCAAAGCTCAGGTCGTCGGTGCAGAACCGCTGCTGGGCAACGATGCAGCTCGCTCTTTGAAAGCCGGCGAACTGTTGAAGAATGAATCAGAACCGATGACGATTGCCGACGGAGCCAGAACTGTCTCTGTTGGCGATCTCAACTGGCCGATTATTCGCGACAATGTCGGTGAAATAATTGAAGTCTCGGAAGAAAGCATCGCTCAGGCAATGCGACTATATTTTCAGTTTGCGAATTTGAAATGCGAACCGACCGCCGCGCTTTCGCTGGGTGCGATCATTGAAGATCAGCAGCGATGGAAAGATAAATCGATCTGCGTTGTCGTAACCGGCGGCAACGTCGACGCGCCATTGTTCGCGAAGATCATCGCGGCTAGCTCAGAAGCTCACGCTTAGCGAACTTCCTCGACAAATGTAACCCTGTTGATCTCGTGAAGCGTGGTCGCACCAGCGAAAACCTTCTTGATAGCAGAGCCGCGCAAGCTCGACAATCCCTCGCTTTCTGCCTGCCTCCTGATCTCCGATCCGGGCCGGCGTTCGATGATCATCTCGCGAATAGTGTCGGACATATCGAGCAATTCGTGGATCGCGGTACGGCCGCGGTAACCTGTGTGGTTGCAGGCATCGCAGCCGACATTCCGGAAGAACTCTCGATCGCTGACTTCGTCCGGCCGCAACCCCGATGAATATAGTTCGTTCTCGCTCGGCTTGTAATGACGTTTGCATGTTGGACAAAGCAGCCGGACCAGACGCTGGGCAAGCACGCAATTCAGCGACGAAACAAAATTGTAGGGTTCGACGCCCATGTTCAGAAAACGCCCGATGACGTCAATAACGTTGTTCGCGTGTACCGTCGTGAAGACAAGGTGGCCTGTCAAGGCAGATTGGATAGCGATCTGTGCCGTTTCCTCGTCACGGATTTCACCAACCATCACTTTGTCAGGATCGTGCCGTAGTATCGATCGCAGTCCGCGGGCAAAGGTCAGTCCTTTCTTTTCGTTAACGGGGATCTGCATGATCCCTTGTAGAACGTATTCAACCGGGTCCTCGATAGTAATGATCTTGTCTTCTTCATTTCGGATCTCGTTCAGAGCAGCATAAAGTGTCGTCGTTTTACCGGAACCCGTCGGTCCTGTGACGAGCACCATGCCGTAAGGCTCTTTTATGTAAAGCCGAAAACGACGTAGGTCTTCTGGGTCGAATCCGACCACGTCGAGACTTAAGTTCTTGAACTCTTCGGATATCTGTTCTTTATCGAGAATACGGATGACGCAGTTCTCTCCGAAGGCAGATGGAAGGATCGATACACGAAAATCGACTGTTCGCCCTTTGTAGCGAACTCGAAAACGACCATCCTGCGGAATTCGGCGTTCGGCTATATCGAGCTCGGACATCACTTTAATGCGTGAGATCAATGTCTGGTGATAAGCAATATCGATCGGGTCGACCTTTGCGTAAAGCGCACCGTCGATCCTAAATTTGACTCTAACGTCACGGTCGGCGGCCTCAATGTGAATATCCGAGGCGCGGGATTCCATCGCGTTGTAGACGATCGTGTCGACGAGTTTAATGATCGGCGACATCTCCGAGTCTGTCGCAAGACGGTCCAGGTCAAGGACTTCATCACCCTGTTCAGTTTCCTTAACGAGTGAGATCTTGAACCCGGACGCGGCTTCTTGCAGCACACGCTGTGTCGCGTCGCCCTTCTTTAGAACTACGTCGATCGCGCCCTGCGTAGCGATATAAGGAACGATACGGACATTCAAAGCGTTCTCTAGCTCGTTCAAACGTTCGAGGTTCGTAGGGTCGGCCATAGCCGCGTGAAGATCGCGGCCTTCGCGCTTCAATGGAACGAAATGATTGCGAAGCATCAAATCGACCGGTACCGTGGCGAGTTCTTCATAGTCGATCGGCGAATCGCCCTCGGCAGGAAGCAGGTCGATGTATGGCAGTCGATAACGTCGGGCCAATGCCTTGGCCTCAACGACTTCGGGCGGTTCGTTCTCAAGGAAGTCCGACAGCTCGATCCTTCGTGAGGTTAAGTTTGCTGATGTTGTGACCGTTTCGTTCATTTTCTTTTACCTATCTTCCCCGCATGGGCCCGGCTGATATCGTTTCGATGATCGGAAGGTAGATCGCCAAAAGGATAGCGACGACTATTCCCGCCATAAACACGAGGATAAGAGGCTCCATCAAGGTCGTTAGCTGTTCGAGCTTAACTTCAGCCTCCGCGTCATAGAACGCCGCAACCTCGTCGAGCATTTCGCGCAGGCTGCCGGAACCCTCGCCGATACCGATCATGTCGATCCCTAGTTCGGGTATCCAACCGGCTTGCTGAAGCGACTCTGTAAAGCCACGGCCTTCACGGATCATAGGTGACACCAGTTGACTTCGACGCCGCAAGTCAAGATTGTTTAACGCCTGCGATGCGATCTCCCACGAATCGGGCACCGTTATCCCACCTGAAAGCAAAGTCGACAGCGAACGCGCCAACTGCGCAGTCGCCATCTGCCGAATCAACGTACCGGCCACAGGTATTTTCAGGAGGAACTTGTGCAGCATCAGACGGCCGCTATCTGTGCGCAGCCAGATGAACAGCCCGAACGCGACAATAAGGATCAACGGTGCGAGCCACCAGATATTGCTGGCTACTCCGTTCGAGATCGCGAGCACGATCACCGTGATCGTTGGCAGGCCGCGGCTCTGGCTGAGGTTCTTGAACAGGTCAGACATTCGCGGAACGATATAAAGCGTCAGGAACGTCACCATGAATCCGGACGCTACGAGCAAAAATGCAGGGTACGCCAATGCGCCGCGAAGCCGCCGTGTCAGGCCGACACTCCGTTTCAAATAATCGACAAAACGCAAAAGCACTTCGTCCAACGCGCCGCTTTTTTCGCCGGAGAGTATCGACGCGGTATAAATCTTCGGGAAAATTCCCTGCGAGTCGAACGCTTCCGAGAGCGGCACACCGCTTTTGATCTTTTCTTCAACATCCGCCAAAACTTCGCGCAGAGCACTTGATGCGGATCTCGACTTCAAAAGCGTTATCGATTGCAGTACTGGAATACCGGCACGGAGCAATGCAGAAAGCTGTTGGTTGAAAAGGAGAAAGTCCGCCTGTTTGACACGTCTTTTGCTGCCCGCCCCGAAAGGTACAATTGAGCTCAAAACTCCGGTCGAAGCGGAAACCGAGAATACACGAAAACCTTCCCTTTCAAGCTGAAATCGCGCATCTGCTGCAGCCGCAGCCTCAACAATGCGTGTCACGACCTCGCCCGTAGGGGTTCCCAATCGGCAAACGAATTCTGACATAAAACTCGAGTTATTTTATGAGGGGCCGAGACGGACGCGAGCGAACAACCGCGTAACGGCCAGACCAGATTATAACACGCTAATTATCGACTTTTGTTGCAAGATTTAGCTCTAAAAACCTCATAGGCCGGAACAACCGAAAGTATTTGTACATCATCAAACAATCGTCTTGCACGACAATCAGTACTTTTCTATTATGGGTTTACCCGTTTAAGGCCCGATATGACGAACTTGATTCGGTTTCGATGTCCGGCATCCCCACACATTTTGCGGATCGCGGCCATTCTTCTTTTCTCAGTCGCGATTACCTCCGAGCTGACCGGACAAACAGCTTCTCCGACGCCGCCGGTCGATGAAACAAAAAAGCCGATCTCTGTACGGACTGACCTGGTAACTCTGACGCTGACCGTAACTGATGTCTACGGCCGCTACGTCTCCGGTCTTTCGAAAAAAGACTTCACTATCATAGACAACAACAAAGAGCAGGAGGTTACGTTCTTTAGCGATAGCGATGCTCCGATCTCGGTTGGGATCCTTTTTGACGTGTCAGGCTCTATGAGCGGCGAAAAGGTAAAGAAGGCTCGCACCGCCCTTCAACGATTTATTTCCTCAAGCCACCCATCCGACGAGTATTTCCTAATCGCATTTAATTCAAGGGCGGAATTACTACTCGATAGGACCCGAAACGCAGATGCCGTGCTCGAAAAATTGACGCTTGTGCAACCGGCAAGAAACACGGCACTCTACGATGCGGTTTATTTGGGTTTGGAAAGAGTTACGCGCGGTGCGCACCAAAAACGAGCTTTACTGATAATTAGCGATGGCCAGGATAATTCGTCTAGATATAATTTCGGCGAGGTTCGGCGTTTAATGAAGGAGTCGGACGTCGTGACATACGCGGTCGGGATCCTGGATAGGGGCGATTCCGGTTCGCAGCTCGGAATGCAGGGCCAGGCCTTTCTAGATGAACTCGCTTCGGTTTCGGGCGGAAAGTCCTTTTATCCAAATGGAGCGGCGGAAATGGACGAAATTTTCGAGCGTATCGCTCTGGAGCTTCGTCACCAGTACTCGATTGGCTACACACCAACCGACTTCCAGCCCGACGGAAAATGGCGTAAGGTAAAAGTTAAGGTGAAACCCCCGCGCGGGCTACCGCGTCTAAGTGTTCGCGGCCGTGAAGGCTATTATGCATCCCCGAATGTAAGCTATAAGTAGGGATAAGATTCATGGAAAGATCACGTAATTTCTATTTAGTTATAACTGTATTGGCTTGTTTTAGCTTCGCTGCCTTCGCAATGAATGTGGCTGCGGACAACTCTATTATGCGCGGGTCAGAGGTTCCCATGGCGACTCCGACACCGACGCCATCACCCACGCCTAAAAAGATCCAGGAAGAAGAAGGCGTCATCCGCATCGACACGGAATTGGTCAACATCAACGTCCGCGTCGTCGATAGGAACGGACGGCCCATCGCGAATCTTAAGAAAGGTGATTTTACGGTCACGGAAGACGGGATCCCGCAGGAGATCGAGTATTTCTCGCAATCGGAAGTGCCGACCAACTACTCACTCGTCGTCGACAATTCCGGTTCGCTTCGTCGTCAGTTAGATAAGGTTATCGAGGCAGGAAAGATCCTGGTAAACACGAATCGGCCTTATGACGAAACACTGATCATCCGGTTTGTCAGCCGGGACAAGATCTCTATCGAACAGGATTTTACTGCCAAGAAGGATTACTTGATAGACGCACTCGATAATTTCTACATCGACGGGGGTCAAACGGCGATCCGCGATGCGGTTTATTTGGCAGCGGAAAAGATCAGCGGTTACGAAAAAGACAAAGGAAATGACGACCGAAAGCGCCGTGCGATGATCTTGGTCACAGACGGCGAGGACCGCGACAGCTTCTATAGCGAACCGCAGTTATTTCAAATGCTTCGCGAGACCGATGTGCAAATATTCGTGATTGGATTCATTTCGGACCTCGATAAGGAATCCGGCTTTATTCGCAAAAGCGATCAGTCTCGAGCAAAGACATTTCTCGAAAAGCTCGCAAACGAAACGGGCGGAAAGGCCTATTTCCCAACCGGTGTCGAGCAGCTGGCCGGTATTGCAAAGGATATCGCTGCCGAAATGCGGACTCAGTACTCGATAGGTTACATTCCGTCCAATGAAAAAGAAGACGGCACCTTCAGACAGATAAAGGTGACTGTTGCGGATGGGCCGGGCGGACTAAAACGAATTCCTATTACGAAAGCGGGAAGGACCGCCGGAGCGGTCCCTGATCCTTCCAAGCTCAACGTAAAGCCTAATAACTAACTACTTATCGGGAACCGAGCCGGAAATCTTTTTCCGGTTCGTTTCCCCCGTCATCAATACTGGAATACCTTCATCGACCTCACCGTGCGGCCTGGGAATCACGTGTACAGCCGTTACCGTCCCAACCTTTCTCGCTGCGGCGGCACCGGCGTCCACAGCGGCTTTGACGGCACCCACTTCGCCCCGGACGATCGCGGTCACCAGTCCCGCATCTACTTTCTCATAACCGACAAGCTGAACATTCGCGGCTTTGACCATCGCATCCGCCGCCTCGATCATCGCTACGAGTCCGAAACATTCGATCATCCCGAGTGCTTGCATAAAATGTCCTTCTTAGTTTCTATTTCAAATAGTACGCAATGAAAATCAGCAGCAACGCGAGCAAACCTGCGATAACGGAAACTATTAGGAATCCAACGCCGGTGTCGTTTCGTCGCTCCCAGACGACCTGGACGGGTTCATTCGACCGTGCCTTGATCGGGCGTCGCGTACGCCGAGACGTAGCATCGTCCTTTTTTATCGCGCCGGGACCTTTCGTTTGAAACCCATTGTCGTTCGTTTGCGTCGAACCTATTTCACGCTCAACCTGGCCAGTATTTGAACTATTCTTCGCAATTTCGTGTCCACAATTGTAGCAATACTCAGAACCTTCGCGCACTTCGACGCCGCAATCGGAACATGCCTCAACCGAAACAGGCTCGCTGTCGACCATTTTCTCCATCAGTGTTAACGCAAAGCCGCTGCAATGTCGGACACAAGTCCCGTTGTTTCTTTTGGGGTCCTCGGATAAAAAACTGTTCCGCCCGTCCCCTTCGCGAGTCTATCCAAAAGCTTTGAATTTAACTTTTCGTCCGAGATTCCGACCACAACAATCTTGATATTCGCCTCTTTCGCGGCAGTGAGGACGGATTCGATCTTCGCTGAGCTACCTCGATCGTCGCCGTCCGAGATCAAGAGCAGGGACGAAGCTCGTCCGCCACCGGATTTCGCATTAGTGCTGAGGTAATCGATCGAGAATCGAACGGCGTCGAGCACAGAAGACTGGCCGCCCTCTACAAACATATTATCAATTGCCTCGACAACCTCCTGTTTTTCGGAGGTCAATTCTTGTCGAACTCTTATCTTCACAGGATCGACGAATGTCACGACGAAGGTTTCGTCACTTTCGCCGTTGCGTTCAGCGACTCCGCGGGAAAGGTTTATGACCCGATCTAGCAACATCCGATATGAGCCCGAATTATCGACCACGATCCCATAGCTAACTGGCCTAGCAGGTTTAGGTACAACTTCCTGAGCCCCGGCCCCAAGCACAAAAACAGCAATGAACGTGATGGAAAGAAAACTTTTGAGCATCTGTTGATCAAACGCGTGCGAATATGTCCTTTTCTTCGCCGAGGTCGCGGGCCGACGGGGTGAGAATCGACTTCGCAGTGATGTAGATCTTTTGGCCTTTTTCGATCGCATTCCGGACGTCGGTCTCGCTGACAAATTCCATCGGCGATACATTCGCTCCGTTTTCAGTCAGCGACTGCGGCCGTAGCTCGTGAATAACAGTTTTCACCGGCGACGCTTCGTTCGCCGTCACTTTCGGTGCCTCGGGTGCAGGGGTCGGCGTATCTTTTATTTTCTGACTTAAGAACTGGTCAACTATTGCCGCGATCTGTTCGCGCTTTACCGTCGGTTTCCCTGCAGAAGATACCGCTGTGGCCGCCGCCTGTGCATTCGCCCGTTTGTTCACCGGTTTTGTTTCAAACGCGATACGTTTCACGTCCATTAGATGTATAGGCGACACGTTATCGGATGTGACATTTCCACCCCACGATCCGCAGCCTAAAGTCATTGACGGGTTAAGGTCGGTTGAAAGTCCAATAGCTCCATGAGTCGTTGGCGAATTGATGACGACGCGAGCAGCGGGCATTTGTTTGCCGTATCGCACGGCAGCTTCGCGGCTTTGCGTGTGCATTCCTGCCGTATGCCCCATTCCGCCGAACCTGAGGATTTCTTCGCAGCGGTTCGCGCCATGTTCGATCCCATCCACGACAAAGAACGCTAGCGTCGGCGAGAGTTTCTCGATCGACCAAGGGTAATCGCGCCCGACTCCGGCGCAATCGGCAAGCAAGCAACGTGTTCCCGATGGAACAGTGATACCGGCTAAATTCGCAATGAATTCCGCAGATTTTCCTACGATCTTTGCGTTTAGAGTTCGCTGGGGAGTCAGCAACACGGCTGCAACTTTTTCCGCTTCGTCCGCCTTAAGAAAATGACCGCCTTGTTTCGCGAATTGCTCGCGGACAGCAGATTCGATCGGGGCGTCCACCACAACCGACTGTTCTGACGCGCAGATCGTCCCGTTATCGAAACAGGTGCCGGTCAAAATATCGGCAACCGCCTTTTCGACGTTCGCGGTCCGCTCGACGAATGAAGGGACGTTTCCAGGACCGACGCCGAAAGCCGGTTTGCCAGACGAATAAGCAGCTCGAACAAGTCCGATTCCACCGGTTGCGAGGATCACCGCAGTGCGTTTGTGCTGCATCAACGCTTCGGTACCTTCGATGGTCGAATGCGTGAGACAGTGGATCGCTTCCGACGGCAATCCTTTGGCAACACCGGCATCCCGCATTATCCGAGCGGTTTCCGCTATGCATTTCGCGGCCGAGGGATGCGGCGAAAGCACGATTGAGTTTCGCGATTTGACCGCAATGATGATCTTGAATATCGCTGTGGACGTCGGGTTTGTCGATGGGATGATCGCAGCAACGACGCCGCGAGGACTTGCAACTTCGACGATGCTGTCACTTTCACTAATGACGCCGACGGTTTTCATTGTTCGAAAGTGATTCCAAACGTCTTCGGCAGCGAACCGGTTCTTTTCTTTCTTATCTTCCGCCTTGCCGAAACCTGTTTCCTCATTTGCGAGCCGTCCAAGGCGCTCGGCGTCGACGAGCGCTGCGTTTGCCATCGCCCCGCATATAGAATCGATCTTCGCTTGATCAAAGGCTGCAATAAGTTCAAAAGCGCGAAATGCAGATTCTACTGCGTCTCGCGCTTCCTGCTGTGCAGCCAGGTCCTTATCCGACATAACTTATTGATCGGAATTTGCCGACACTAACGGGTCTTGGCCTTATTTCCCTGCATCGCGCCGCTCGTTCCGGCACCTGCGGCTCCCGACCCAAGCTGTTTGCCGCCCCCCTGCAGAGCTTTTTCATCCGGGCTGTATCCTGTGCGCCCGCCTTTCGGAATGACACGTTCCACTTCACTGTGAGGTCGTGGAATAACATGAACGCTGATAAGCTCACCTACCCTCCGAGCAGCTGCGGCACCCGCGTCGGTCGCAGCCTTCACAGCACCTACATCGCCCCGCACAAAGATCGTTACATATCCGGCACCGATGTATTCTTTTCCGATCAGCTGAACATTGGCTGCCTTCACCATTGCGTCGGCGGCCTCAACAGCGCCCACGAAGCCTTTTGTCTCGACCATTCCGAGGGCCTCTAAACTCATTCCGCTTTCCTCACTTTCCGAATCAATTTTACGAATCTGAAGTAGTTCGACGCCTAAACGTATCACGCGTTCAAGCTATTAATCAAGCACGCGTCCGCGAGAGCACGAATTCGTGATTCAATTGACATTATTGGCTTATCAAAGCTATATTTCAAGTTCTAACTTAACTTCTGAGAATTGAAAAGTGCGTTTGCCGCGACGGCTAAGAAATGTCCCAAACACTCGGTGAAAAACTGCGGCAGGCTCGCGAAGCGAAAGGTGTATCGATAAGCGAGGTTGCCGAACAAACTCGGATCTCGCCCCTCTATATCGAGTCGATCGAAAACAACAATTACAAACCTCTTCCCGGCGGAATTTTCAACAAAGGCTTTGTAAAGTCGTACGCAAAATTCGTTGGTGTCGACGAACACGAAGCGCTGAGCGACTACGCAAGGCTCGCGGCGGAAAACGAAATGGCTGCTGAGCAGCCGCTGAAGGTATATCGTCCAGAAGTCCTTACCGACGACAACGCTTCGTCCTCGATGGCCCCTACGCTGATCTTTGCGGGTATCATTCTTGCTTTAATGACTGGCGGCATATTATTGCTGCTGAATTACTTACAGAATCGCGGAACCACAGTTTCCAACACGAACACTAATATCATCGCGCCGGCGAACACCTCAGGAAATGAAAGTCCGGTGAATGCCGCGGCTCCTCCGGCCGGTAACGTTCCAACGATGGCGACGCTGAAGGTTGAGTTCCGAGCCGCTACAGACGCGATATCGTTGACCTCCAACAATGATGGAAAGACGCTTAACGAAACAGTTGCCGCGGGCAGCGGAGTTTCGTTCGAACCCAGACAGTCGCTTCGACTCAAATACGCGAAGGCGTTGATAAGCTCCGCGAGGCTGTTAATAAACGGCAAGTCAATCGAGCTGCCTGATGCTAATGCCAATCCAGGGCGAGCAGTGATCGAATTTGAGATAACCAAGGATAATCTCGAACGTATTTGGAACGAGGGGCGTATCGTTTCTGCACCTTCTCCGCAGGCAACGCCAGCCACCAGGCCATCTGTAGCAAACACGTCGAATTCATCGACGTCTAACGTAAATCGGCCGCCGGCGACGCCGAGACCGTCCGTTGCACCGCCGGTAAACCGGCCGCCTGCTAATCGCCCGCCCGCGAACGTACCGCGGCCGACGCCGCGTTAGGCGGGAATGAAAAAGCGTTGTAAACTATCGCTTGGTAAACGAAATAAAAAGTTGATCGCAACGGCCCGCCGAATTCGTGCGGGCATTTTTGCACCCGCAATCCTTCGGAACCGCGACCCCCGGGTCCGCGAGAGAATCGCGATCCGGATGCGGACGGTCATCGAGCGGTCAAAACAGAATCAATATGAATCCGAACGAAATTCTCGAAGGCCTAACATTCGACGACGTCCTTTTAGTTCCTGCATATTCCGACGTGTTACCGGCTGAAGTCGACACCCGCACGCGATTTTCCCGCGGAATCGAGCTGAATATTCCGTTGAGTTCGTCGGCGATGGATACCGTGACCGAAGCGTCGCTTGCGATCGCCTTGGCACAGCAGGGCGGCATTGGTGTGATCCATAAGAACTTCACGATCGCCGAGCAGGCCGAAGAGGTCGATAAAGTTAAACGAAGTGAGTCCGGGATGATCGTCGACCCGGTCACGATCGGGCATACCGCGTTGGTCTCGGAAGCTCTGAACATAATGGAGCATTACAAGATCAGTGGTGTGCCGGTCACGGACGAAAATGGTTTTCTCGTTGGCATCATTACGAATCGCGACCTTCGATTCGAGACGCGGTTCGATATTCCCGTTTCCGAGGTCATGACGCCGCAGCCCCTCGTAACCGTTCCGGTCGGCACGACATTGGACGAAGCGAAGGTAAAACTGCAAAAACATCGCATCGAAAAGCTTTTAGTCGTTGACGATGACGGGCACTTGAAAGGCCTGATCACGGTTAAAGACATACAAAAAGCTATCAAGTTCCCGAATGCGGCAAAGGACGATCTTGGCCGGCTGCGTTGCGCGGCTGCGATCGGTGCGACGGGCGATTTTCTTGAGAGGGCCGCCGAACTTGTTAACTCGCGGGCAGACGCAATCGTGATCGACACCGCCCACGGCCACAGCGTGCGCGTAATCGACGCGATTAAAAAGATCAAATCGAAATTTCCCGAGATCCAACTTGTCGCCGGGAACGTCGCGACCGCTGACGGAACGAAAGAATTGATATCGGCAGGCGTGGATGCAGTAAAGATCGGCATCGGACCGGGATCGATCTGCACGACGCGCGTTGTTACCGGGGCGGGTGTTCCGCAGATCATGGCGATCTTCGAAGCCGTGAAAGCCGCCGAAGGAAGCGGCGTTCCGATCATTGCGGACGGCGGGATCAAGTTCTCAGGCGACGTCCCAAAGGCGATCGCTTCCGGCGCAGACTGCATTATGGTCGGTTCTTTGTTCGCAGGAACCGAGGAAGCTCCTGGTGAAGTCATTCTCTTTCAGGGTCGAAGCTTCAAGACATATCGGGGAATGGGTTCGATCGGTGCGATGAAGAAAGGATCCAGCGATCGTTATGCTCAAGAGCTCACGAAAGCTGAATCGAAATTTGTGCCTGAAGGCATCGAAGGACGCGTTGCTTACAAAGGATCGGTCGCCGATATGGTCACGCAGCTCGTCGGGGGCCTGCGGGCGGGGATGGGTTACACCGGATGCCGCAACATCAAAGAAGTGCAAACTAACGCAAGGTTCGTCCGGATCACGTCGGCCGGTCTTCGCGAATCACATGTTCATGACGTGATCATCACGAAGGAAGCGCCGAATTACCGGCTAGAGTCCTGATCACGGTTTCGGACGTTCGCCCCATGTCGGTGACGGCGGTTCTTTCGTCGCCCGGTTAACCGGATGTTCCTTCAGCAGCCGTATGGCTTCCTCAACAGCCCGTTCCAGCTGAGGATCATGACCTGCGATAACATCTTTCGGCCAGTTTTCGACATCGATGTCGGGACCCACGCCCTCATTCTCAACCGCCCATTTACCATCTCGCGTAAAGAAACCGCCGCGCGGCGCGATCATTGAACCGCCGTCGATGAACGGCGGTGTATCCGCGGTGTGAACCAAACCACCCCAAGTGCGTTTGCCGACCAATGGTCCGATCTTTCGCAGCCGGAACATATATGGCATGAGATCGCCGCCGGAACCTGCCATCTCATTAACTATCATCACCTTCGGACCCCAAATCCCCGCAGCAGGACTTGTGAACGGGTACCGATCGCCTGCGACATTATTGAAATAGCCGTCGAAATTTCGCTGCAACACATCGATGATATAGTCCGCAGCCGAACCGCCGCCGTTGTAACGCTCGTCTATGATTGCTCCCTTCTTTTCCTGCTGCGAAAAGTAATAGCGGTTAAAGCTCGTATAGCCCGGCTGGCCCGTATTGGGAATGTAGACGTACGCGAGCAGTCCGTCAGAAAGTTTGTCGACGAGACGGCGATTGTATTCGACCCACGCGCGAGTCCTTAGTCCCTGCTCATTACCAACTGGCACGACGGTGATCTGGCGAGCACCGTCGGGCGACGGTTTATCGTTTATCGTAAGTGTCGTCTGCCGGTTCGCAGTACCATCGAGAAGGCGATAAATATTGTCCGGCGCTTTTAGATCGATACCGTTGATCGCGATGATGTAGTCTCCAACATTCGCGTTCGCTCCGGGCGTTGCAAGCGGCGATCGAAGATCGGGATTCCAACTTTCGTTGTCGAAGATGCGCGTTATCTTGTACCTGCCATTTTCGATCGCGAAATCGGCGCCCAGCAATCCGCCCGGAGAATTCGGAACCTCGGGCATATCTCCCCCGCGCACGTATGAGTGTCCGATCGCGATCTCGGCCCCCATCATGTCCATTAAGTAGTTCAAGTCCGCCCGATGCATCACGTACGGCAGCATCGCACCGTACATCTCCTTCATCTGCGGCCAATCGGTTCCATGGAGATTCGGAACATAAAGATAGTCTCGCTGATTGCGCCAACCTTCGTTAAAGATCTGTTTGTATTCCGCTTTCGGATCAAGATACATTCTCAGCGAGTAACTTAGTCGCCCCGCTCCCGCCTGGGGCGGAACGCGATCTGCATCAACAAGGAACAGCGACGGGGCCGCTTGGGCGCCCCCTTGCACACCAGGGCCGCCCTGTGTACCTCCGCCGCCTGCTCGATAAACCAATTTCTTGCCATCGGCGCTTACGCTGTACGTGACTACATTGCTAACAAAAACTCCGGACTTGCGGTCGCTCAATCGATATCGTTGTAGTGTACTGCCGCCGCCGGGTCCCTGCCCCGTTCCTGTAGATTCAAGAAAGAAAACGGTCCCGTCAGAACCGGCTGACAATTGTGAATACTGACGTTCGGGCACACCGGGAATTGAGATCGTCCGTTGCGCGATTCCGTCGAAATCAACTTGTACCGTAACGGGCGGTCGCGGGCGTCGCGGACCGCCTTCTGCAGGCGATTCCGCGGGGCTTCCAACGCCTTTATCCTCATCACTTTCTGGCAACAGCGGACTTGGGTCGCCTTTCTTGAGAACCGCAAGATACAAGCCGTAATTCGTTTCCCGGTCGTACGAAGTCATGTCGAGCCACTGAGAACGCAAACCGAAGTCCGTCGATGCAAGAAACCATAGATATTTACCGTTCGCGTCCCAAACGGGCCACACAGCGTCGGAAAGTCCGTCGGTCACCTGCTTCGTTTCGCCCGTCTCAGCATTGCTGATAAAGATGGCGTGAAACATCGAACGCAGTCTGCTGGAGTATGCGACCCATTTCGAGTCCGGGCTCCACGTAGGATTCAGTGTGCGCTGCGGAACCATCCAAGGGTCTTGTCCCACAACCTTTGCAGATCCTGTTGCCACGTCAAGAACCCATACTTTCAAATTGGTGTCGGTGAAAAGCAGCTTTTTCGAATCAGGCGACCACGACGGCGTGTAGTAATGCGTTGGTTTTCCCAGCGCGATCTCCCGCGCCGGCGTCAAGCCGTCTTGAGATTCAACATACAATTTGTATTCGCCCGAGCGATCACTGAAATACGAAATGAATTTTCCGTCGGGCGACCATGCAGGATCGCGGTCCGCTGCGCCGCTCGAGTTCGTAAGGTTTCGCGTATCGCCTTTTTCGGCCGGTATCGTAAAGATCTCACCGCGCGATTCCACAAGCACGCGTTTTCCGGTCGGTGAGAGCTCGATGTTCGTCATCCTTGCGGACACGTCTTCCCACCGAGGCATCATCCACGGGAAATCCCCCGTGACGCTGATGTTCAGTATCTTCGTCTTGCCCGTTTTCGGATCGAGCTCGTGTATGTATCCGGCCTGCTCGAACACGATCGAACCTGCACCCGAATCCATTGTTTTTACATCGAAATCCACGAACTTGGTAATTTGCGCTAGCTTCTTGCTTCCGAGCTCGTAAGACCACACATTCGCGACTCCCGAACGGTCTGAAATAAAATAGACCGTATCACCGACCCAAACCGGCTCGATGTCCTTCGAATCGGTCCATGGCGGCGAAACGAGATCGAACGATTTTAGATCGACGATCCAAACCGGCCGATTCTGTCCGCCGCGATAGTTACGTCGCTCGTCGTCCCACGACGTGTTCATTCGATACGCGATCTTCGATCCGTCCTGCGAAATCTTTCCTTGAAACCCGCGCGGCAGCGGCATCGGTTCTTCGACACCGCCTTCGGTCGGAACCGTCCAAAATCGAAGAGTGCCTCCCGGCGTCCAAGTCGCGCGTCCGGAAGCGAACATCACCGACTTACCATCGGGCGTCCATCCCTGAACTGAATCGGCGCCCGGATGCCATGTTAGACGCTTCGGTTCCCCGCCGTCAGCAGAAACTACGTAGACGTCGAGGTTGCCCGCGTATTCACCGCTGAACGCGAGCCACTTGCCGTCCGGAGAAAAGTGCGGATTGGATGTCTGTCCTTGAAAGCTGGTAACGCGTCTCGCAATTCCGCCGGCTCGCGGAACTGTCCATATATTTTGCCCATATGCAAAGGCAACCTGGGTCGAACTGACCGTCGGCATCCGCAGCAAACGTGTGCCACCGACCTGTGCCTTAGCGATAACGCAAAATCCGATCAGAAAAACGATCGCCAGACTAAAGGCAAGGGCAAAGCGGAAGTTCGCCAGGAAGGGAATAAAGCGGTTCATTTGTATTTTCTCCAGAAAAATGGACGGGTTTGATTTGCGAAGGATTCTAGCACGAAGGAAAATCGCGGCAAAATCGAAGTCAGTTTTCGTCGTTCGCTTCAAGCGTGAGAGAGAGATTCTCCCATTCGGCGGAAAGGTTGGCGATCTTATCTTGAACTTCCAAATGCTCCCGATTTATGTTGTTTAATCTCAAATGATCAGCGGCGAGAGTCTCGCTCGCCATTTCCGCAGAAAGTTGATTCGCCCGGTCTTCGAGCGTAGCTAGTTCCGTCTCGATCTCTTCGACCCGTTTCTGCATCTGGATCAACTGATTTTTGGACAATCGTTCTTTCGTCGATTGAGGAATTAATACCGATTGTTCTTTCGATATATCCGCTTTCCTCCCATTTGTGGGGTCCGGCGGCGTTTGCATTTTTCTCGCTTTCCATTCGTGATACTGGGTGTAGTTTCCGGGATACGAATCAGTTGATCCGTCGCTCCCAAATGCGAGGATCTGCGTCGCGATCTTGTCGAGAAAGAAGCGGTCGTGGCTGACAGTGATGATGGTACCGTCGTATTCCCGAAGCGCTTCTTCGAGTGATTCGCGTGCGGGTATATCGAGATGGTTCGTCGGCTCGTCGAGCACGAGCACGTTCTTGCGGGAGTAGATCAGCTTCGCAAGACTTAGCCTTCCCTTTTCGCCGCCGGAAAGATCGCCCACCGGCTTGAAAACGTCTTCACCGAAAAAAAGAAAACGTGCCAAGAACGATCTTAGTTCGCCACTTTCGACGAGCGGGGCGATCCGACGCAGTTCCATGATCACGTCGTTCCGAGGTTCAAGGTCGTGCAGGTTCTGCGAGTAGTAACCGATGTCGACCTTAGTTCCCCAGCGAACCTCACCCGCAAGCTCGCTTATCTCACCGAGGAGTGTTTTCAGGAACGTTGTCTTTCCGGTGCCGTTTGCGCCAATTATACCGAGGGTCTCGCCGCGCAGAAGTGCAACATTAATATTCGACGCGAGCACGTGCTTGTCATATCCCACCGATAGATCTTCAACGGTGAGGACGTTCGTTCCCGTACGCTCCACCTTTTTCAGGCCAAATGAACCTCCGTGTTTTTCCGACGCGACAGCATCCAGGCGGTCTAGACGTTCGAGCATGTTCCGCCTCGATTTCGCCTGTTTGGTCTTTTGCCCTTCGAGGTTTCGTCGGATGAATTCCTCGGTTTTCGATATCATCGACTGCTGGTTCGCATATTCACGCTGCTGCTGCTCGCGGCGAAGCTCCCGTTCAATTAGAAACTTTGAATAATTGCCCTTGTAATTGACCGCCTTGCCATTCTCGATCTCGATGATCCGGTTTGTCGTTCGGTCGAGGAAATAACGGTCGTGGCTGATGATAACGTAAGCCTTTTCATATTCCGACAAGAATCCTTCGAGCCATTCCACCGCGTGAACATCCAGATGATTCGTCGGCTCGTCGAGCAACAAGACGTCGGAATTTGAAAGGAGAAGCCGGGCCATTCCGAGGCGATTCTTCTGTCCGCCCGAAAGAACGGCTGTGTCATGGGACCAAGCATCTTTATCGAATCCGAGTCCCTGGAGGATTGCTTCGGCTCGGGCCGCGTATGTAAATCCGTCTGCCTGTTCGTAAGCGATTTGAAGGTCTGCATATCGATGCAGCGTCTCTTCCGAATGTTCTGTCTCCATTCGCTTTTCAAGCGCCCGCATTTCTGCCTCGATATCGTGTATCTCTCTGAACGCCGACAAGGCCGCGGTATGTACCGTCTCGCCGCTGCCGAAATCGACATGCTGATCCAGCAGGCCGAGTCTCAAGCCGTTCATCCTTACTATATCGCCGCTGTCTGCTGATTCCGTTCCGATCACGATCCGAAAAACGGTCGTTTTTCCCGCGCCGTTTCGTCCTACCAACCCGATTTTTTCGTCAGGATTGACCTGGAACGAAACACCGCGAAGTATCTCGTCGCCGCCGTAAGATTTCTTAACGTCTGAAAGTCTGAATAACATTGCGCAAAAAACCACCGGTTCGAAATGTCAGACACTCGGCCGATGGTCTTATTTTATCTTGAAAACTAGCCGCTACTTGTTCGAACTCATATTAGGCGTCGAAGCTGGTTTCGGCGTTTCGGATCGCGACGTGTTTGCCGCCACCGAAGGCCTGATCACACCCGTATTTGCCGCATTTGTAAAATTCGCATTAGGCGGTTTGTTCGAATTGTTCGATTGCCTGTTGGAAACTCCACCGTTCGAATCGCCTCCACAAGACGACGCGAAAACTGTGATGCCAAACAAAAGTATGAACAGCGATTCTTTCATCGCTAACTCCAGCTACTTATTCGAATTAGTTGCAGCGGTATTCGGTACCGCAGCCGGTTTTGGCGTGCTCGCCGGTTTATTCACAGCCGGGGTCGGCCTTGCCGTATTCACAGCCGCATTTGCCGCATTAGCGTGATTGGTCGCACCTGCGTTACCTGTGTTCACATTTCCGGTATTCGAAACGTTCGAACCCGTATTCGTGTTTGTCGACGAACCCGCGTTCGAATTCGCGGCAACCGCCGGACGCGCGCCACTCAATTCATTCGGATTGTTAACAACTTTCTTAGCGAGGAAATTCTCGATCTTCGCTTCGTTCATAGCGATCGCCTGATAGGACGCCGCAAGAAGCTGCTTGCGTGAGTTGATAAGGTAATCTGTGATCTCCTGTCGAACACCGGGCGTTTCGAGAGTCCTGTCTTCATCTGTTTCCTGCTTCCGTTGGAGCTTTATTATCAAATATTTCCCTTCGAACGGGATGATAGAGCGCAGAATCTGTCCGTTCTGCATCTGCGCCATGATAGCGTTCGTAACCTCATTTCCGAAAGCCTGTTTCATCTCGTCCTCTGTGAAGTAGCGCCAATCACCACCCTGCATTCGCGTGTTCGATTCCTCGCTAGCTTCACGAGCTACGGTAGCGAAATCCGCACCCTGCACGACACGCATGCCAAGCTCGCGTGCCTTCGCCTGTGCTTCCAGATCATTGCGAGTCGTGTCGCCCTGACCACTGTCGGACGGATCGACGACTATTGCACCAAGCTGCGCGCCACGCTTGTTTTTGAACGCGGCCGGATTGTTGTTGTAAAACTGCGCGATCTCATTTTCCTTCGGAGGTTCGATCTTACCCGTGATCTTGTCGTTAAGTTTTTGTATCGCTAGGCCTTTCTTGATCGTTAGACGGGCGGAGGCTTCGGTCTCGCCGATCTCCTTCATTTTTGCGTCGAACTGCTCCTGCGAAAGTCCACTGGCGGTTTTACGCTTGTTGAATTCGCCGGTCACTTCCTCATCGGTAGGAACGGTCCCTTCTTTTTCAGCTTTCTGGTACATCACTTCCTGCTCGATTAAGCTTTGAAGTACCTGCAACCGCCCCGCCGCGAGCTCCAGCGGTGACAGGTTCGATTCCTGCCCCTGTGCCTGCTGCTTGATGGCCCGCTCGACCTCTTCCATTTTGATCGGCTTGCCGTTTACAGTGGCAGCCGTTTCATTCGGGTCGACGTTTCCGCCTTCCGTACCGCCCCCTTGCCCGCCGCAGGCGGCAATAAAAACGGAAGTAGCAGCAAATACTGCCGAAAAAAGAATTGATTTTGTTGATCTACGCACTCTTGATCTAGCTCCTTTCACGATCGCGCCGTTCGGTACCGAACTTGACTATATACGACGCAATTTGTTATAAGAATCGTTTCGAGTTTTTGAAACTCCGACCTCTTTTGCGAGGTGCAATATTATGGCTCAACGATGTGATTTATGCGGCAAAGGCCCGCAATTTGGTAATAACGTTTCACACGCCAACAACAAGACCCGTCGGCGTTTCAACCCGAACCTTCAGCCCGTTCGAGTCCAGCTTCCGAACGGCAGCAACGGCCGTATGAAAGTCTGCACCCGCTGCATCAAATCGGGTAAAGTTGTCAAAGCCGCGTAATTTTCTTTGAGTTACGCTTCTCGTTTTTAGTTGCCAATTCCGAAATTTGGAATTGGCTTTTATTCATTTAAGCACCGTTACGCCAAGGCAATGCATTCGATCTCGACCTTGGCATCGCGCGGCAAACGTGCCGCCTGTACCGTCGCCCGCGCCGGCTTATTCTTTACAAAATACTGGCCGTATACCTCGTTCATCGCAGCAAAATCGTTCATATCTGCAAGAAATACAGTTGTTTTGACGACCTTATCCATGCCGCTGCCTGCTGCCTCGAGGACCGCCGTCAGATTCTTAAAGACCTGCACGGTCTGCTCCGAAACATCATCGGATACAAATTCGTTGGTCGCCGGATCGATCGGGATCTGGCCGGAGCAGAACACCATTCCGTTCGCTTTGATCGCCTGCGAATATGGCCCGATCGCGCCCGGGGCCTTTTCAGTTGACACAACTTCACTCATCTTTGAATAGAATCTTTGCCCTTAAGCAAAAGGCTGATATTAGCAAAACGGCGGTCAAAAAGAAAGTTTGGATTGGTGGATTTAGGCGTTGATTCGTTCGACCGTGAGGACGTTTTCGACGCCTTCAATGGCGGAGATAACGCGGTCCAGATGCTTCTTATCGAACACTTCCACCGTAACTTCAATAAGACCCTGGTCGTCGCGTGATACGTTTGCGCTTGCATCACGGATACCTGTCTTAATGTCGGCTATCGCATTCGTGATGCCGGCGAGCATTCCGGTTCGGTTCTCGGTCGTTACCAACAACCGAACGGACTGGATCTCCTGCTTATCGCTCTTCGCCCAGTCGACCTCGACGATCCGGTCCTTATTGATCATTAATTGCGTAACGTTCTTGCACCGCTTGTTATGAACAACAATACCTTTGCCAAGCGAAATGTAGCCGATTATGTCTTCGCCGCGTAGCGGATTGCAGCACCGTGCACGCGTGGTCAGAAGATTGTCGACACCTTTGACAACGATCGCATCTTCGCCAAGCCCGATGAAGCGTTTTACCGCTTTTACACTACTTGAAATTCGCGTTTCTTTCTTGTTGTCCGGATCGAGCTCGGCAAATTTTTCTGCGCCGAGATGTTTCGCGATCACATTACGGGGAAGCGTTTTTCCGTAGCCGATCGACGCGAGCAAGTCTTCAGGCCGACCCAGGCCGTACTCGTTCGCGATCCGTTTCATCTCGCCATCGTTGTTTATTAGCTTTTTAGCAGAAACGCTGAATCGCCCGGCTTCCTTTTCCAGAAGCTTGCGTCCTAGATCGATCGAGTCTGCACGCTGCTGTTCGCTGATGAAATGGCGAACGCGGTTGCGCGCCTTCGATGTGACAACGTAATTAAGCCAGTCACGCGACGGCTTGGAATTCGCCGTAGTCATGATCTCGACGACATCGCCGTTTTGAAGCTCCGTCTTGATCGGAACGATGCGGCCATTTATCTTTGCTCCGGTGCATGTGTCACCAACCTCGGAGTGGATCGCATACGCGAAATCGATCGGTGTTGCACCACGCGGAAGCTGGATCACCTTGCCCATAGGCGTAAAGGCGTAGACGTCTTTTGGAAAAAGGTCGAGCTTTAACGATTCAATGAATTCTTCAGAATCGGCATCGACTTTGTTGTCTTCAACGAGCGGGAGCAGCAATTTCTCAACAGTCTTTCGCAGTTCATCGAGACTTTCGTCATCCTCTTGCGAACCCAGCTTTGCCTCTTTGTACTTCCAGTGTGCGGCGACGCCTTCTTCGGCTATCTGGTGCATTTCCTCGGTTCGGATCTGCACTTCAAACGGTTGGCCGCCATCGCCGATGACAGACGTATGTAGCGAGCGGTAAAGGTTATCCCGCGGGATCGCGATCCAGTCCTTGAACCGTTCAGGGACCGGAGTCCAAATGTCGTGCACTACACCAAGGACCGTGTAGCAGTAGGTCTTGTCGTTAGGGGTGATTATACGGGTGGCGATCAGATCGTACACCTGCTCGATACGTATCTTTTGTTTCCGGAGTTTTTTCCAGAGCGAATAAAGGCGTTTTACACGACCTTCGATCGAAACGATGGGAACATCGTTTTCTTTTAGCTTGGTGGAAATTGTTTCGCGAATTCGTTCCAGGCTTGCTTCAAGTTCGGGCCGGCGAGCATCGACGTCTTTTGCGAGCCTTTTGTATTCGTCAGGATATAGATTCTGAAATGCGAGATCTTCGAGTTCGCTCCGCATCTTACCCATTCCGAGCCGATGCGCGATCGGAGCATAGATATCTAGAGTTTCCTGCGATATACGGGCACGTTTCTCAGGTTTAAGAAACTGCATCGTCCGCATGTTATGCAGGCGGTCTGCAAGTTTGATAAGTACGACCCGAACATCCGTGACCATCGCCAGGACCATCTTGCGTACGTTCTCAGCCTGCTGTTTTTCGCGGGAAAGATCGCTGATCTGTGCGATCTTTGTGAGGCCGTCCACGAGCTGCGTGATCTCGTCGCCGAAATAAGAACGCAGCGTACCCAGATCGACAAGCGTGTCTTCGACAACATCATGCAAAAGTCCTGTAGACACGCTCACCTCGTCAAGACGCATCTCCGCAAGAATATCTGCTACTTCGATCGGATGAACAAGATATGGCTCGCCAGAAGCGCGTTTCTGACCTTTATGGTGAAGTGCGGAAAACAGATACGCGCGACGGATCAGGTCGATGTCCGCGCCCGGGCGGTTCCGTTCTACAGTTGAGATCACGTCCTCGATGCGTATCATCAGTCGCTCAATTCGATTCTATCTGTTGTGGCCGGACAAAATCCATAATTCTGTTTAGATGAAATAACCGAGCAATTCAGATACGAAAAATGGTGTCCGGCCCAATCGAACCGGACACCAACTTCCCATTCCAAAAATGATCTATTTCGCTGCGTTGGCGTTTGCGTTCGCCTTGTTAGCGTTCGCAGCCTCAGCTTCGGCGGCTGCACGGGCTTCCTTCTCTTCGTCGATTGCCTTAACGACCTTCTTTAATTCGTCGGCTGAGGCACGTTTTGCGTCCGCGTCCGCTTTGAGATTGGCATAGTCGGGACTGCCTTCCATCTCGGCAAGCCGCGACGCCTGCACCGCGATACTCGCTCGATACGATCGGGCGGAATCGAACGGCGAAATGGTTTCCTCGAATATCTTGAGCTGGTCGTCGTTCATCGTTTTGATGTTCGCCGAACCGGCATTCTTCACGACATCGGTCTCGAGCGCCTGTGTCTGGTTGAAGTATTGCTGTCCCTTGGCTACACAATCTTTAAGCTTCGTCAGGTCATCCGGGTTTTGCGGCTTAACGAACTGGAACACGTCTTTACCGTCCTTCTTAACGGTTTTCTTCGTTGCCTCGGTATCCGTTATGTCGTTCGCACACGTATTGTATTCCAACCCTAGAGAAACCAGAGCTCTCGTCCTCGCCGTTTCCGGCATCTGTGTGTTTGCGGCTACATCCGTTTGAAACTTCACAGACTGGTCTTTGTCACCAAGTGCGTCGAGCAAATTCGGGATCGCGCTCACGGTACTGTTGACACCTGCAAGTGCGGAATAGTAACGCTTTTGCTCTGCAGACGAATCCTTGCTCGAATCGTATGCCTGTTTCGCTTCAGAATACTCATGCAATGCCTGCGGGACCGCTTTTTTGTATTCAGCGACCGCCTGCTCCGCGAGTGACTTGTCCTGTCGGTTTCCGATGTAACGAGAATGAAGCGTGCGGGCCAGAAATAACTGCGCCGTCCTTCCTTCCACTGTTGCACCTTCAGGGTCGCGAGCTGCGGCCTTGCGGAAAAGCTCCTCAGCTTCCTGAAAATGCCTGTCTTTATATGCGATCGAACCGTCTACCAGGTTCTTCCGCGCCATGATCCTGCTGTAGAACGAGCAGTTGGTACTAAACAAAACGGCCCCTGCTATTAATACAAGTGCCGCAAAACGAGAAGACCTCATTTCTTCACTCCATTCCTAATTAAACTTTTATCAGCGTAATGCTCAAATACTGCAACTGCCGCGAACTAATCCGTAAGATCGTCGATCTGCAAACCGATAGGTTGGGCGCCGGCCACTTTTACGGCATCGATAACCCTCACCACGTCGCCATATTTGATCGAGGTGGGCGACTTGATGAAAAGCGTTTTTTCGATCTGGTTCGTCACGTCGCTTCGGACATCGTTTTCCTCACGCTGTTTGAAGATCGTGATCAGTTGGTTGGTCAGATCTTCGGGCTCGTCCACTGTCCCGGCCGGCTCATTATTCAAGGTCAGCTGCCGGGTGTTCCGATTGATCGAAACGACCAACGTCAAAGGATTGGGTTTTACGTCGACATTCTGCTGATCCTTGGGCTCAGCAGGTACTTTTGCTTCGAAGCGGCTGGGCTTGACGGGCGTGATGACCATAAAGATGATCAGCAGCACGAGCAAAACGTCTATCAGCGGAGTTACGTTAATTTGCGGTGTTGCTTCGCCGGAGCCACCGCCACTTGACATTCCCATGGTCTTTTATTTCCTTAAGAGAATTACAGCTCTACTTACTGCTGTTGTCCGGTTCCTTTCTTCCTGTCTGCAACCAGGCCGATCTTGTCGATCTCCTGTTTGCGGATCGTATCGATCGCCTGAACGACAGTACCGTAATCGACTTCGACACCGCTTTTGATATAGACGATGCGTTTTGCCGGTTCCTTGTCCTTCATCATCGACTTTATCTTTTCACCAAGTTCCGTAAGCGGAAGTGGATCCTTGCCGATGTAAAAGTCACTGTTATTCGGAATCGAGATCACGACGGACGTATCCTTCGTGATCTCGGCATCTTCTTCCGGAGTTTTCATGTCTCTCGGAATATTCACCGACACGCCCTGCTGGAGCAGCGGTGTCACGATCATGAAGATGATCAGCAACACGAGCATCACGTCCACCATCGGCGTTACGTTGATCTCCGAGTTATATTCGTCGGTTCCCCCGATCTTTGCGCCCATTTTAATTCCCCCTATTCGTGCGGCCGGCAATGGGCCGTCCGCGTGAACAGATCATCTATATTCCTAGCCGCGGAGAGCCTTTGTACGCTGCTTGATGAAGTAGTCAACCAATTCTGAGGCCGAGTTCTCCATTTCCACACCGAAGCTCGTCACTTTGTTCGTGAAGTAGTTAAACATCCACACGGCCGGAACTGCCACAGCAATACCGAACGCTGTCGCAACGAGAGCTTCTGCGATAGCAGCACCCACGGCGCCGATACCCGCGTTTTCAGCCTGTGCAAGAGCGACGAAAGCCCCGATGATGCCGACGACCGTTCCGAACAGTCCTACGAACGGAGCCGTCGAACCAACCGTAGCAAGACCGGCGAGGCCGCGCTTCAATTCAGCAGTCTTAACGGCGATAGCACGGTCGAGAGCACGCTTCGAAGCTTCCATCTCGTCAGCCGAAATGTCGGTGTTGCCCTGATGAGCGGCGAATTCCTTCAAACCCGACGACACAACCATAGCAAGGTGCGAATCTTTGTGACGGTCGCTGATGTTGATCGCTTCGTCGATATTGCTGTTCTTGAGCGCCTGGGCGACCTTAGGTGCGTACTGTCGTGACTGCTGCTTCGCTTTGTTGTAGGTGAGCCAGCGCTCGATACCGACGGCGATGAGGTAAACAGCCTGAATGAGCAGGATGCTGATAACGATCCAGCCCGGGATGGTCAAGCTGCGTGCGATATCATAGATACCGAACGAGATCTTCTGCTGCCCTTCGGCCAGCATCATAAAGGAGCCTAGAACATCCGTTCCGATCAGGCTTGCGAAAAAAGTCATGATTTTTCCTCCAAAAGAAATCAGAAAATGCGTCTTAATTGCTTAGAAACTTAGGAGAGGCTCTCAAGCCGAAGAATGAGAGCCTCTGTAACCTGCCGCACCCGGTTATGGGGCGACGAAGTTGTATGTGATAACACCCGATACCTTCACCGGCTGCCCGGAAAGTTTTGTCGGCGAAAACCGTGCGCCGCGTGCTGCTGCAACGGCTGCCGCTCGAAGGAGCGGGTGACCACTGACTGCCGATGCCGAAACGACGCTTCCGTTCTCATCGATGAGAACCTGAACGCTCACCGAGCCCGCTGCGCGAACAGCCTTGGCTGCCGGCGGGTACGGCGGTTTCGGAAGGCTGATCGCCTTACCATTCAAAACGCCGCCCGAGATCTGTTTCGGAACTTCCTTCTTTACCGGTGGAGGAGGAGGTGCTGCGCCGCCCTCGTCATCGTCACCGCCGCCGCCCGTGCGTCCGCTGTCGCTGCCGGTACCGCTCGTATTTACCGGGCCTTTATAGTCCGGCGGAAGCGGGTTGGCGGCCGAGTAGTTCGTATCACCCTTTACGGTGAAACGATTCGGATCGCGTGGTGGAATTGTATTCTTTACGACACTCGCCTTATCCGGAACTTTCGGCGGCGTCTCCGTCATGCTCGCGATGATCTCTTTGCGAACGTCGACGTTAGGATCTTTTTGCTTTTCCGGCTGCTTTTCAGGTTCCGGTTCCGGAGCTTCCTCTATGACCGGCGGCGCAACAAGCGTTTCAAGCGAAAGGTCGCTGCCGCCCATTCCGTAGTCCTTGGCAAACAGGCTGTATAGGTATGCACTAACAAGGATCGTCGATAAAATGACGAATGTAGTCAATAGAAAGCCGCCGCGTTTGCCATCTTCCGATGCGTGACTTTTTGACTCTACCAATTGATCTAACATTTCAAGTTCCTCCCTAACTTACGGTGCCAAACTTAGGTCAAGGGCTACGAAACCTTCGAAAACTTTTGATGTATCTGAGTATCTCGGCGGTTGTCGTTGTTCTTCGATCGCAACACACTTCGAAATATCCGTTTCAAACGACTTTCGCATCTGAACGCCGGACGAGATTGGTACTTGGGGATTAGTTGACCGTCAATCGGACAAACCACCCACAAAACTCTCTCCCGGACCTGCCCAGAAACAAGAGGAAGCAGATACAAAATATCTAATTGACCAGCAACGTTATGAAGTCTATGTTCTAACATCTTGAAAGTCAAGAATAAACACAGACATTTAGACACCAAAAGCCGTGTCAATGTTCCCTAATTAGAACTTGTTTTTATCTCGTTACAGGCCGCCGTGTAACCGAACGTCGGGACGCAGATGCAAGCTTCTCAGAAGGCCCTCCGGTCGACACCGCTTCCTTCATTTCCGCTCTGCCGAGTTTGCTCTGCCACCAGATCGCGATGGGACTCGCGATGGCGACCGTCGAGTAGCATCCGAGCGTCAATCCAACGAGCAGCGCGAGTGAAAAGCTTCGCAGCACCTCACCGCCGAACAGTACCAGCGACAGCACGGACAGGATAACGAGACCCGCCGTAATAACGGTACGAGACAGAGTTTGATTAATAGATTCGTTTGTGATCGTGAATATGGAATCGGTACGATTTACCGCCATGTTCTCGCGTATGCGGTCGAAGATCACGATCGAGTCGTTCACAGAGAAACCGACAATCGTCAGGATCGCCGCGATGACCGTTAGGTTAACTTCCCACTGGAAAACGGAGAAGAACGAAAGCACCATTAGGACGTCGTGAAACACGGCAAGAACCGCGCCGGCCGCGTACGTCCAGTCATATCGAAAAGCGATGAATAGCAAGATACCTGCAAGGCCAAGAAGGGTCGCCGTCACGGCCTGATTTCTCAATTGCGAACCCGCGATGGCTCCGACCGAATCGGTACCGATGATCTTATATGCTGCGTCGGGAGCCGTATCGAGCGTCGCTTCGCCTTCGGCTTCTTTGCCGAACGTGTCAAGCGCCTGCTTTACCGATGCGCGGCCCGTTTGGACCTGTTGCTGCTGAGCTTGTTCCGATTGTTCGCCGGTTCCGGCCGCTTCGAGCAGCGGGATCTTGATCAAAACTTCGTCGGGCTTGTTCGTTGTCGCCTGTATGACCGGATCGGTTATTCCCGCGTTATTTAGCGCGGATCGGATCTCGTCGTCGCCGGGCCTTTGGCGAAATTTCGCCGTAACGACCGTGCCGCCCTTGAAGTCGACACCGAGATTGAACGCCTCGGTGCCGCCCGGCGTATATTCGCGGGCAATAGCCGAAATGAGTCCGGCGATCATGATGAATATCGAAAAGGCGATGAAGGCTTTACGCTTCCCTAGCCAGTCGATATGAATGTTTTGAAATAAATTGAACATCGTCTAAAAAATCAGCACGTCAGATGCTGAGCTTCTGCAGATTCGGCCGCAGCGAAAGCTCCCAGTTGAATATCGTTCGCGAAACAAAGACGGCTGTAAAAAGATTGATCAGCAGCCCGAGAATAAGTGTCACGGCGAAACCGCGGATCGGCCCTGAGCCATTCATATACAGGATCAGCGACGAAATGATCGTCGTCACGTGTGTGTCAATGATCGTAACGAACGCGCGGTCGAAACCTATATGGATAGATTCCGGAACGCTGATTCCCAATCGCAATTCTTCGCGAATTCGCTCGAAAATAAGCACGTTCGAATCGACCGCCATACCGATACCAAGGATCAAACCCGCGATCCCAGGCAGCGTGAGCGTCGATTTGATCAATACCAAGGCAGCCATCGTCAGGATCATGTTCAGGACTAGAGCGACCACGGCGTTTATCCCGGATCCTCGGTAGTAGAAGAGCATGAACAAAACTACAAGGCCCAGGCCGCCAAGCGAGGCCTCAACACCGGATCGGATAGAGTCGGCGCCAAGACTTGGACCAACTGTCCGTTCTTCCTGATATTCGATCTTGGCAGGAAGAGCTCCGGATCGCAGAGTCAATGCCAAGTCATCCGCGGTCTGCTTCGTGAACCGCCCCGTGATCTGTCCGGAATCAAATATCTGCGATTTGATGAATGCGGCAGATTTGACCTCGCCGTTCAGAACAACGGCCATGTAGTTATTGATGTTCTTACCTGTCCAGTCCCCGAACTTCTGCGCACCGGCAGGCTTGAACGAGAAATTGATCTCGAAATCCGACCCGCCCGCACGTCCTTGCGAAGCCGACGCATCGCGAAGCTCGCTCCCGTCCACAACAGCCGGATATTCAACAACTACGAATTGTTTCGGTTTGTCCTGCGGATTCGTCGTTTGAGCAGGATCGCTATCGCGCTCTGCATACGGCAGAATTCGTCTGTTCGGGGGAACTGTTCCACCGAGTGACTGCTTCGCGGCGTCCTCGCTTGGATAGGTTTGAACGTTAGCCGGGCTTGGCGGGCTTACGATCTTCATCATCGCGAGATTCGATTCGGCACCGATGAGATTCTTAATGCGTTCAGGATCATCAACTCCCGGCATCTGCAAAAGGATCTGGCCGGACGACTCGGCACCGTGACGCTGCAGCGTCGGCTCCTTAACGCCAAAGGCGTTAATGCGGCTATCAACGATCTTCAAAGCTTGCTCGACCGCCTGATTCTTCAGCACGGTCTGCACATTCGACGGAAGCGTCCATGATACGGTGTTTCCAGACGTCGATTGCGTCCAGTTCGCGAAGTCGACCTTCTTCCGGACTTCGGTAACAACCGCGTCGGCTTGCGCGGGGTCTGACAATTCGAGGTTGACCGTGTAATTTCCGCCCGTCGCGATCACTGAACTATTGGTGACCGGCAATTTCGCGTCCTGGGCGGCGGAGAACGCAGCCTGCGCGTTGTTTTCGGTTAACGTCTTCAGGTACTCGTCCGTGCGCACACGCATCACGAGATGCGATCCGCCTCGAAGATCAAGTCCGAGATTGATGTTATTGGCGAGATTAGCCTTGATGCCGTCCCAGGTGAAATCTTGAGAGGTCGGCGCCTGTCGCGGCCCGAAAACGAGGTAGATGCCTACTAACGTGATCACGACGATGACTGCCGTTCTCACCCATAATCCTTTATTCGACATTGTTGGATTTACGTCCTAAAAACTTCCGAGACAGGCTGGATCAGGCTTTTTCAGGCCGCTTGCCTACGATGGCGCTCTTACCGATCTCTAGAAATGATTTCTCTGCGCTTTGGATGATGAAACTGGTGTCTTTTACTTCCTTGATCTTTCCGATAATCCCGCCGTTGGTGACGACTTCATCGTTGATCTTCAGCTGCGTGATCAGTTCCTGAAGCTGCTGCTTCTGCCGCTTTTGCGGAAGGATCACGAGAAAATAAAAAATCCCGAACATCACCAAGATCGGGAGAAAGATCCCGATGCTGCCAAACAGACCGCCGTCCTGGAAAAATAAAAGTGTGGTACCCATCATTTACGCGCAACAACCGAAAACAAAAGGACAATCATATACATTGACCCCTTGTTTTTCAAACGCCACAGGCGTCATTCTCGGCCATTCTTGCGAGCGTTGCCTTTTTGAAAGCCGAGAAACTGCCTGACTTTATCGCATCACGTGTAAGGCGCATTAGGTCCAAATAATAGGAGAGATTGTGGTGCGAGATGAGTGTTGACGCGGTCATCTCGCCCGCTTGATACAAATGCCTAAGGTAAGCGCGTGAATATCGATTGCAGACAGAGCAAGGACATTCGGAATCCAAAGGCTCATGATCTTCCGAAAATTTGGCGTTTCGGATATTGATCTTTCCGTTCGAGGTGAAGACACCGCCTGTCCTGCCATTTCGCGTCGGCATGACACAATCGAACATATCGACGCCGTGCGAGATTGCTTCGAGCAGATCTTCAGGAGTGCCGACACCCATCAAGTACCGCGGCGCATCGGCCGGCATCTTCGGGGCGATATGCTCAAGTACACCGTACATCACGTCCTTTTCTTCGCCGACACTCAAGCCACCGATCGCGTAGCCGTCGAAGCCGATCTCAACCGTGCGTTCGAGACTTTGACTTCGCAGATCGTGATGACCGGCACCCTGGACTATCCCGAATAATGCCTGGCTTCCGTTCAGAGTGCGCGACTCAACGCGTTCCGATAGGCCCCCACTCCTAGCCAGTTCATCGAATTTTGTTTTCGATCGGTGAGCCCACCGTATCGTTAACTCCAGGCTCTCGCGCGTCTTCTCGTATCCCGCATCGCCCGGAGGACATTCGTCAAATGCCATCACGATCTCCGAATCAAGAGCGGCCTGTACCTCCATCGATATCTCGGGCGAGAGAAACCTTTTGCTCCCGTCCAGATGCGAGCGGAATTCGACACCTTCTTCCGAAACTTTTCTAAGATCTGAAAGCGAGAAAACCTGAAACCCGCCGGAGTCTGTAAGAATCGATCGATCCCAGGTAGTGAAAGCGTGCAGACCTCCGAATCGTCCGATCAATTCGTGACCGGGACGAAGAAAAAGATGATATGTGTTGCCTAGGATGATCCGAGCATCAAGCTCGTTTTCGAGCCATTCGAAACGCACGCCTTTAACGGAGCCCTGCGTGCCCACAGGCATAAAAACAGGCGTTTCGATTATCGAACGCCTCGTGGTCAAAATCCCTGTTCGGGCCTCGCCGTCGTTGGCGGTTACCCGAAAATCTATCGTCTTATTCATCTTTAGCCTTCGAGAGGTCGGTGTTCCCCGATCAAGGCCCAGACATTGGGGGCACCGATCCCGGTCTCGGTCACTATTTCACCCTTGGAATTGACGAGCACGGCGGAAGGAGTGCCCATCATCCCCATTTTCGCCGCGAGGTCGTAATCTTTATTTAAGACGATAGGTGCTTTCAAATTAAGTTGTCGATGCGGCTCTTCTTCGCCGTCAGAGAATACGATCAAGTTAGGATCGTCGGCGGACTTTCGGGCCTCCCAATCCTTGAGTTCTTCGATCATTTTCAAACAATGAGGGCAAGTCAGACTGAAAAACACTAGAAGGGAGTCTTTGCCCTTGAACGTATTATTCGAGATGGGCGCTCCGTTAAGATCCGGCATTTCGAATTCCGGTATGGAACTTCCAAGGTTGATCTTCTTCGGAATTCCGTTGTAACTCGCAAAATAGAGAAACGGTTTCGACAGATCCTCCGAACGTAACTTGTCAACGAGCTCGCGAAGTCCGGAGTCACCCGCAACGGTATGTGACGCGACTTTGCCTTCGGCATTGACGTAAACCGATGTTGGCGTCCATCGTACACGCGCCATTTCAGCGAGTTCCCGTCTATCCTGGAGCAGGATGTCGGGGTCTTCGCCGAACTTTTCTAAATTCGCTTTGAGCTTGCCGTTACTGATCAGGACAAAATCTAATTTGTCCTTAAGCTCTTCGCGCCATTCCTTTATCTCGGGATACAGCGCATTGCACGGACCGCAATCGGGTCCGACAAATACGAATAGCATCGGTTTCCTTTTTCTAAGTAGGTCCTTAAATGAGACCCGCCCGCCCGTGATCGACGCAAGCTCGAATTGGGGAAACGGCGAACCGATCGGCAGACTTTCGCCCGGATTTCCGGCATCCTCGCGCTCGACAATCGAACCGTCGCGCGAAACGAGCTCGAGAACCTCGATACGCCGCATGATCTGGACCTGATGATCGAAGATTTTTTTCAGGTAGAAAACTGCTATCGCCAGTAAAATAAGAATCCCAAGTACAAGAACAGCTTGAAGCATATCGTTCGGTGAAGTTGTAAGATCCAGGCCCTGGCCGCCGCTTCCCTGGACCGCCAGCAAAAGTGCAAGTATTGCAAAACCAATATTTCGAATCAAACTCGATTTTCCGACCGGTTCGCTGTGGATCTGGCCGAAACAATGACAGTCGGGAGCATTGCCTTTCGCCATCTGATAGATCATTCCACCGATGAAAACGAGCAAGAGAAGCAAACCGGCTATCGATCCGAGCCAGGAAGTTCCTACAAACAAAAATGAAAGGCCGACAATGATCTCCACTATCGGTAGTCCATAGGCCACCGGCTGCGCGAGATCTTCAGGGACGCCAAAATCCTTAACCGCCTTTTCAGAACCCGGTCGGTCGAGCAGCTTCGTTACGCCCGCGAGCACGAAAACGCCAAAAAGGAACAAACGAATAAGTAACAGGATCACTTCCATTAACGATTTGCGGCGGCCTTTCTCCTTTCCTTTATACGTATAGGTGTAGCATAAAACCCGAAGGCATCGCGAAGTCTGTTCTCTACATAACGCAGATAAGAAAAATGCAATCCGCCTTTGTTTCCGCCCGCGGTGAAAAGAACAAACAGGGGCGGGCGCGTCCCGCCTTGGGTTATGTATTTTACTCGAAGCCTGGAAACGCCGCCCTTGACCGGAGCCGGAGCGGTTCCGCCGCGCGGCTGCGATATCTCATCTTCGAAGAATTTATTCAGCTGCGATGTAGGCACGCGTAGCTTTCTGGCATCGAACGCCTGTGCTACGAGCGGCAATATTTTCTGCACCCGCTGACCGGTTAGCGCGGAGATGGATACGACCGGTGCCCAGTCGAGAAACTTCATCTGCTGCCGGAGTTTGTCTTCGAATCGGTATATCGTGTTCGTTTCCTTTTCCTCGACAGCGTCCCATTTATTTACCGCTATGATCACCGAGCAACCCGAATCCACGGCGTAGCCTGCAATATTCGCATCGAGGTTCGTAACGCCTTCCACAGCGTCGATCACGAGGATCGCAATGTCTGCACGTTCAAGCGCCTTCTTCGCCATGATCACGGACAGCTTCTCAGCCATCTCAGTGGTTTTACCGCGGCGCCTGATGCCGGCCGTATCGATCAAAAGAAACTTACGTCCGTCCACCTCAAGATTTGTATCGATCGCATCTCGTGTTGTACCTGCGATCGGTGAAACGATGACGCGCTCCTCGCCAAGCAGTTGATTCAACAGTGAAGATTTTCCAACGTTAGGCCGGCCGATGATCGCGAGCTTGATTTCTTCAGCAGAAGCCTGACCGTCAGGGCGGGCTAAAAGTTCCGCGTTTTGAGTTTCGGACACGTGTATTTGTGAAATACCCTCGCTATCGCTCGGGTTTCCGCCTATGACATCTAAAGCGTCAACGACCTTATCAAGCAGATCACCTACGCCGGTACCGTGCTCAGCAGACACTGGAAAAAGTTCGAATCCAAATCTGTAAAACTCGCCTGCTTCATCTTCGACCTTTTGCGATTCCGCTTTGTTGGCAGCGATAAAGATCGGTTTCGATAGTCCGCGAAGCAGAACGGCGATCTCTTCGTCCAGCGGAGTTACTCCTGCGCGTGCATCAACGACCCAGATTACCGCTTCTGATTTTTCGATAGCGAAACCTGCCTGTTTAAAGATATTCGCAGGGATTATCGCTTCGTCGTCCGGAACGATCCCGCCGGTATCGACGAGCTCGAACGCTGTTCCGGCCCACTCGACATCGCCGTAAATACGATCGCGCGTTATGCCGGGTTCGTCGCCGACGATCGATTTCCGCGTCCCCGTTAAACGGTTGAACAGCGTAGATTTGCCGACATTCGGTCGCCCAATAATTGCCACAAGCGATTTCGTCATTCGCGTTCGATTTTAACAAAGCAAATGTATAATTTGCGAAACGATGAGATTTGAACTGAAACAGGCGACGGAAATATTGAGCCAAACACCGTTCACTTTGCAGCGAATGCTCGAAGGACTTTCGGAAGATTGGACCGTGAGCAGCGGCGATGTCGAAAGCTGGGGCGTTTACGACGTGATCGGACACTTGATCCACGGCGAAGAGACGGATTGGATAGAACGGGCCGAGATAATTCTGGCTCAAGGCGAAAACCGAACATTCGTCCCGTTCGATCGAACTGCACAGTTTGAAACTGCAAAAGACAAGTCGCTCGAAGAACTGTTGACCGAGTTTGCCTATTTAAGAAGCTCAAACCTCGAACGACTCGCTCGGATGGAGTTGACCGACGATAATTTGAAATTGAAAGGAATGCATCCTGAACTCGGCGAGGTCTCGCTTGAACAGTTGCTTGCGACCTGGGTTGTTCACGATCTCAATCACACCGCACAGATCTCGAAAATTCTTGCTAAGCAATACGACGCCGAGGTTGGCCCGTGGAAGGAATATCTTTCGGTCCTAAAATAAAAAAAGCCGCCCGAAATTCGAGCGGCTATTTTCCAATTTATCGGTTCTTTAGAACCGAGCGATATCGAGGATCGCTCCAATGATAGAACCGATCAAGGCATATTTGCCGTTGCTATACGTACCGTACTGATAACGGCCATAGTAGCCATCGTCGTAACCACGCTGGAAACCTTGACGGAAGTAATAGCTGTATTCGTCCATATCAACGTAATAGCTATCGTAACCGTAGGCACCGTCCTGGTAACCGTACGAATTCTCGTAATCGTAATCCCAGCCATCATACCTGTCAGCCTGTCCGGCCTGGAGGCCCTGCTGGTAACCGTAGTTCAACGCGTTACGCAGCATCTGGGCTCCGTACGAGCTCGTGTAGTAGTAATTACCACCGCGGTAGTAACGATAGTCGTTGATGAGATTATCGTAATACTGTGCCTGTTGAAGACGGAGCTGGTCCTGTCGGATCCGGTCCCAATAAGACTGCTGATAATTCAGGTAGCGCAGCCTTCGCTGTTGACGTAGGTAGTTATCGCGGTACTGTCGCTGCTGCTGGAGCGACTGGATGCGGGAGAAGTAGTTCTGCCACGCCTGACGCTGAAGCTGCTGCTGCTGATTTCGGTCGTAGGTTTGATAACCCCGCCGATCTCCGGAATACGTACCGGCACTGCGATTCGGTTCCCACGTCTGCTGACGCTGCTGCGTGATCTGGTTGTTTCGCCATTGACGATTTTGTGAATCGTCATAGACACGCTGCTGAGGTTGCTGCTGAGCCTGCCGCTGGCGATTTCGATAATCGTCATTATTTGTCTGATTTTGCCTTTGCTGCGAACGGCGTGCGGCATCATCCGACTGCTGCTGCTGGCGAGCTCGCTGCCAAGCATCGTTTTGTTGCTGCTGGCGAGCACGCGCATCGTTTTGCTGTTGCTGACGTGCGGCACGATCTGCATCCTGCTGCTGACGCTGCTGCTGCATTTGCTGCATACGCTGCTGCATTATTGCTCGAGCGTTGTCGTTTTGCTGCTGCTGAACCTGACGCTGCGGCTCTTGCCTTGCCTGTCCCTGGCCCCTATTGCCGCGGTCTTGGCGGTTTCCGCTGTCGTTCTTTTGTTTTTGTTCCTGCTTGGCCTCGTCCCGATTCTTCTTTTCCTGCCCCGGTTGCGCATTAATGCCGATACCGGTACCGAGAACAAGTGCGCCCGCTAGCGCCAATCCGATTCTCCTCACTATCTTCGTTTTCATTGCTTTCCCCTTCACGAAAAATACCTTGCCAAACGCGTTGGCCCGCCTTTGCTAAAGCAATGTACGTACCAGAGGCGAAATGACCGGAATTGACGTGAAATTAGCGATTTCGGGCGCGGGAAAACACGTTTTCGTGCTAAAGCTCGACGAAAAGGTAAGTAGGATCAGGTGCGAACGAACTCATACGGGATATAGAACGTTACGCTTCCATTCTGGACGGCGTACCGAAAGCCGACAGCATTCAATCTAAGGGCGCCGGCGTTTTGTATTGGAAAAAGGAACGAGAGTTTTTCGAGGCGGATCAGTTCGACCGGATTTATCCGCTCATCCACGGATGTTTGCATCATCTTTGCCATCAGAGCACCGCCGATCCCGCCGCTGCCGTTCAATGAGACGTTGGTGAGCTTTGCCTTAGCGATAACACGTTGACCCTGCGAATCAAATTCAGGCTCAACAACTGCCTCAGCAGTTCCCGAAAAATCAAGACAGCCAATCAACGGCGGCCGATAGCTTCCTCGAAAAGCGAGCGGCACGATGATCTTGCCTTCTCGAAAACGGACCGAGCTCTTTGTACCGTTCAACTCGCGCAACAGCGTCAGGGTTTCATTACATTTTGCGTCTGCAGGCTCTGGCCTCAAAGCAACGGACGGCGGTTCACCTTTTGCAAATAATGCATCGAGCGCGGCGTCGACAAACTGCTCGTTTACCGTAAGAGCTACCTCAGACTTTTGCCCGAACGCTGCTGAAGCAGAAACCGAAATGAATAACAGAAAGACGATTTTACGTATCGGTTTCATATCTATAAACCGCTCCGAACGATATCGTGAAGTCGCAAAAGACCGACACATTTTCCTGCCTCGTCAGCAACGGGCAGCACTGAGATCTGCCGAGGCCGATCTTCCATTAACCGCAGTGCCTCGTAAGCGAGTGTGGAAGGCGAAACTGTGACCGGAGAATTGGTCATCATTGTTGCAGCAGTTAAGCTACCCAGTTGAGCTGCATCAACTTTTTCGATCGTCCGCCGCAGATCGCCGTCGGTTACGATTCCAACCAGCACACCTTCGTTGTCGACAACGTTCGCCGCGCCGAGCGCCGCCATCGAGATCGCACGCACAACGTCTAGCCAGCCGTCGGACGGCGAGACATTCGGACTTTCGCGCATCAGATCGCTGACCTTGACGGTCAAACGTTTTCCGAGCCGACCGCCGGGATGATTTGCAGCAAAGTCTTCCGTCGTGACGCCGCGTGATTCCATCACTGCCATCGCAACCGCGTCGCCTATCGCAAGCGCTACCGTCGTCGACGCAGTCGGGGCAAGATTCAGCGGACAAGCTTCCTGATCGACCGATGCGTCCAAAAATACGTCTGATTGTTTTGACAAGGTTGAGTTTGTATTGCCAATGATCGAAATGATCGATGCAACCCGCGAACGAAGTGACGGCAGAATCGCGATCAGTTCATCGGTCTCGCCCGAGTTGCTTAAAGCGATCACGACATCGCCTTTCGAGATAGCGCCCAAGCTACCGTGCATTGCATCCGACGGATGGAGCGAGATCGCTACCGTGCCAGTGGACGTCATCGTCTGTGCGATCTTTTCAGCAATGACGCCGGATTTACCGACGCCCATCGTTATTATTTTCCCGGGGCAGTTTGCGATCAGCGCGACGGCTTGCTCGACCGCGTCACGAGTCAATCGGTCAGCTGCGCGGTCGATTGCCGCAGCCTCAAGCCGCAAAAGCTCGATGACCTTTTCGTGATCGGTTTTAGAGGAAACGGAAGGCTGCAATTTGTTTTCTATTTTCCTTTTTGGAATGTCGGAGCGAGCACATCAGCGGCTATCTGCCATTTGCCGTTGCGGAGTTTCCAGACCTGAATGAAATTTCCGCGCTCGATCTCAGCACCCGTTTTGTCCGTCATCGAATAACCGCTTGTCACCCACGCCAGATCGCCGGCCTCACTGAAGGTCTTTCGCTTTGCAAACTTCATTACCGGCTTCTCTTTCTCAAAATACGCAAGCGCAGCTTTCTTTCCAACGAACGGCATGCTGCCGTCGCGCATGACAAACGCATCGTCGGCGAGAAACGTTTTATAGGCTTTCGCAGTTCCGTCCATATCAACCGCGACAAAGAACGGTACCGCATGGTCACCCGCGGAATTTTGCAGTTTCTCGTTGCCGGTTACGGGCGGCGACTTCCATTCCGTAACCGTTGTCGCCGGTTTTTCGTGACCAATACCGACGTCGAGCACTGCTCGATAATCGCCATTCATTTCCCTCCGCCACACGGAAAGATAGTGGGAATGGTATTGTGTCGCGTCGTCCTTCCCTTTCGGCCGATAAATACCGTTACCGATACTGTAGGCGAGCGCGCCGTTTGACGAAACCTCGATCCACTCCGGGTTCCATGTTAGAGAAGCCGGCGACTTCGGCCGTTTCTGCCATGCCTCTCGGCCGTTTTGAACGTCTGGATTGAATAGCACACCGTCGGCGGTAAGAAATTCGATAAATCCGGCATTGATTCCTTTTTCCGCGACGGCTTTTTCGAATGCCCGTTCAGTATCATAGATCTTTTGTGCTGCAGGATTTTGTGCGTGTGAAATTGCAACGCAAAAGGAAAAAACAGCTGTAAAAAGCGCAAACTTCATCGGTTTGGATTCTAGCATAGTAAGTGGTTGGCTAAGTATGTCTTTGAGTCAACTGTTCGATGCGGGAATGGCCGTAAAATATTGCTAATGAAACGCGGAAGTTTGATCACGTTGACGTCGCTCGGCTTATATTGCGAACGCGGTGATTTCTACATCGACCCGTGGAAGCCGGTCGATCGTGCCGTGCTGACACACGCGCATTCCGATCACGCGTACCGCGGAAACCAAAGTTACCTAGTCGCGACCGAGGGCGAAGAGCTCGCACGCATTCGTCTTGACCCCGATGCAAAGATCGAGTCGCAGCCCTACGGAAAGACGACCAGCGTCAACGGCGTAAAAATTTCGTTCCACCCTGCCGGACATATTCTCGGGTCAGCACAGGTCCGCGTCGAATACAAAGGCGAGGTTTGGGTCGTGTCGGGCGATTACAAGTTGACGCACGACCCGACCTGCGCACCGTTTGAACCCGTGAAGTGCAATTTCATGATCACGGAAGCCACGTTCGGTCTTCCTATTTATCGCTGGCCAGATCCGAATGACGTATTCGAAGAAGTAAATTCGTGGTGGCGACGAAATCAAGAGCGAGGAAAAGCGTCGGTGATTTTCGCTTATTCGCTGGGCAAAGCACAGCGCGTACTTGCTGGTATCGACGATTCGATCGGACCGATCTTCACACACGGAGCGGTGGAACGATTGACAAATGCATACCGCAGCGCCGGAGTGAAGCTGGCGAAAACGGTCTATGCCGGAACGGTAACGAATAAGAAGGAGTTTGCAGGAAGCCTGATCGTCGGCCCGCCGTCCGCTCAAGGTTCGACTTGGCTGAAACGGTTCGGGCCACATTCTACAGGTTTCGCTTCGGGCTGGATGATGGTCCGCGGGGCGCGCCGCCAGCGCGCTATAGACCGCGGTTTTGTACTAAGCGATCACGCCGACTGGCCGGAATTGAACGAGGCAGTTCAAGCGGCAAATGCAGAAACAGTTTACGTAACTCACGGATTCTCACAGGAATTTTCGCGATGGCTGAACGAAAACGGAATTCATGCGAAGACGTTGAAAACGCAATTCGTCGGTGACGACGCGCCCGAGCTTCTAGACGAAGAATCGGAAAACAAGTTGAAATGAAACTCTTTACTGATCTCTACGTCGAGCTTGATCAAACGAACAAGACCAACGAAAAGGTCGAGGCGATGCGTTTCTATTTCGAGCAGGCTCCGCCGGCCGATGCCGCATGGGCGCTGTACTTTCTTTCGGGTCGCAAGCCGCGGCAGATTGTTCCTTCGAAACTTCTACGTGAGTGGGCACTGGAACTTTCGGGTGTTCCGGAATGGCTCTATGAAGAATCGCGCGATTCTGTCGGTGACGGCGCCGAGACGATCGCGCTTTTGCTTCCCGATAATCATGTCACCGACATGACGCCCCTTAACATGCTTGTTGAGCAGCAGCTTTTGCCGCTCCGCGGTATCGATCCCGTATCGCAAAAGGAGGCTGTCACATCCGCTTGGCAGCGGATGAACTATTCGCAGCGGCTCGTTTACAACAAACTGATCTCCGGTGCGTTTCGAATCGGCGTTTCGCAGCTTTTGGTCATCCGTGCGCTCGCGCAGCTTTCCGAACTGCCGACCGACGTCATCGCGATGCGTCTGATGGGCGATTGGGAACCAACTGCCGATTTCTTCGGGCATCTGCTAAATCCCCAACTTGAATTGGACGAAACCCCGATCGCACGGCCATACCCTTTCCATCTCGCGCATCAGATCGATTTCGCTCCGGAAGATCTGGGCGACCTTTCCGAATGGCAGGCGGAATGGAAATGGGACGGCATTCGCGCACAGGTGATAAAAAGACAGGACGAAATATTCATATGGTCCCGCGGCGAGGACCTGATGACGGAACGCTTTCCCGAGATAGAGAACGCCGCACACGATCTTCCGAACGGAACCGTAGTCGACGGCGAAATACTTCCGTGGATCGGCGACCGTGTGCTTCCATTTACCGAATTGCAGAAACGCATCGGCCGAAAGAATTTGTCCACAAAGATCCTCAGCGAAGTTCCGGTGATCCTGCTCTGTTATGACCTTCTGGAGTTCGAGGGCAAAGACATCCGCGAATTCGAATTCAGAACACGGCGTGACCTTCTGACCGAGCTGATCGACAAATTGCCTGACGATGCAAAACAGGTGATCCGCGTCGCGGAATCCGTCGACGCAAGTCATTGGCAGCATCTTGCTGAGCGTCGCGAGGAAAGCCGCAGCATCGGCGTCGAGGGTTTCATGCTCAAACACAAGGCGTCGCCGTATCGCGTCGGCCGGCACCGCGGTGACTGGTGGAAATGGAAGGTCGACCCGCTCACGGTGGACGCCGTTCTGATCTACGCGCAAAAAGGTTCGGGAAAGCGTTCTAATCTTTTCACCGATTACACATTTGGCGTTTGGAAGGGTGACGAGCTGGTTCCGTTTGCGAAAGCGTATTCAGGTTTGAATGACGCCGAGATTCGGAAAGTGGATCGGTTTGTTCGCGACAACACGATCGAATCATTCGGGCCCGTACGGTCTGTAAAACCCGAACTTGTTTTCGAACTAGCATTCGAAGCAATTCAAAGATCGACACGACATAAATCGGGCGTCGCCGTTCGATTCCCGCGAATTGCCCGCTGGCGTGACGACAAACGGATCGAAGACGCTGATTCGCTCAAGACGATCTTCGAAATGCTCGACGCCTTCCAGAACGGAAATGCGGAAGTCCGCACGAAGTAAGGGCGATATTCTCAACACAAATGCTTATTGCACACCTTTCTACTTAGGTCTTCATTTCGCCCGTACTTCGTGCGGGCTTCTGCACTATGAAAAACGATCCCACGGTCAACGACCTTTCCAATATCGGCGCAAACCGATACCCGCATATAAAAGTAACCAACGAAGAATTTCCGCGAGCGTTGGCGACACGTCGAATTGAGCAAGATGGGGATAATTATTACGGAGCGTTCCTTCCAAAAACTGCGGCTCGAATTCTTATCGATTTTCTGAACCGGACATTTCGCCTGCGTTCGTGCGACATCCCGATCGACGGACGCTTTCCGGTTCCGTGCACCCAATATTTCCGCCGACGATGTGTTGCACCGTGCGTCGAAAGCATTTGTTCTCTTGATGAATATTTGCGGCTCACTGAGCTCGCCCAATTGTTTCTTGCCAACGATCGCGAGCGTTTCATTTCAAATATGGAAATGATCATCGGACGGCTTTCGAAACGGGAAGATTTCGAGCGTGCCGCTCATTATCGCGATATTGCAATATCGGTCGATAAGTTTTGGAACGAACCGAGAAAACGCGTTTGGCTAGATGACGCAGTCGACACGTTCGATATTGAAGAAAACACCGAGACAGCGACGATCTATCTGGTTACGCATCGGGGACGAAAGGTTCTCGGGCGAAAGGTTTTTGTCGCTTCGCGCGAAAGTTTTCCAACAACAGAGAAAGCACTCAGTTTCCTGATCGAGAAGTTTTATTTGATTCATCTCCCAAAAGGGATACGAATTCCGATCCGATTACCCAACCGCGCCATGTTGGAAGACCGACTGTCGCGTCGCTTCGGCAGGCAAGCGAAGATCACGGTTTCCGACCCGGTAACGAAAGGCATTAATGCCGTTAGAGGTTATAATCTCAGCCACGCAGAACATCTGCTCGACCGGGCGAAACCTGTTGCGACGTGGAAAACGGTCGCATTGGATCTTAAGAACATATTTGGATTAAGACGGCTCCCTCGCCGCATCGAGGCGTTCGACGTCGCGCATATTTCCGGCACCGGTTTCGTCGCTGCTTCTTCCGTTTGGATCGAAGGTCATTTGCAAGGAAGTTTGTATCGCTTCCATATTTCGAATGCCAAGAGCGAACTCCGATCTCTGTCAGATCTCGTTGCGATCCGTCTTGCAGATGGTCAACAGGCATCGCCCGATCTCATTCTTATCGACGGCGGAAAGGCCCAACTGAACGCCGTCATCAGCACAATAATCCCAGGCGATTCTATGAGGGTTCCCATTATCGCCGCGGTCAAACCCAAACAAAAACATTCCTCGATCGCAGCTTTCCTGACCCAAGCGGGCGGTTCTATCCCGTTTAATGTCGATTCGCCTTCGCATGCGACGCTGCAGTTGCTGCGTGACGAAGCGCACGATCTCGCGAACCGCGTGCATCGCGACTATAGGGAGATGCTGCCATTCTATGAATCTCGGGGATTCGAATCCCCATTGATCGTTCCGATCCGCCTCCGTGCCGAGAGCGGCGGTGCCGAAGATCTGGTTCCGATCCTCTCTAAATAGTGCTACCCACGTGGGTGGCGAATCGGCCGCCGAACTCGAATAAAGTCATCACCCGTCGGGCGAATGGGTATGGAGAAATCAACATTCGCGTCAGAGATCTTAATCATTCATAAATTTAACGGAGGTCATCTTAAGATGGGTGGATTTACGGTTCATGTGAAGTACAAGGGCGGAAAACGGGACTCGCTCGAAAAGGCAGTTACATTGCTGAATACATATTTGAAGTCGGTCATAGACAAACAAAAAACGTTTGACGCCGGTACGGCGGTACTGGTAGAGGATAATACGACCCCTTCGATCCTCGAGACTGACGTGATGGTTTACATGGTCAGGAATATAAGCAAGAGCGTTATTAAAGCTCAGGGCGGCAGCGTGGCAACGGCTGAAGCCAACGACAAGATCCTCGGCATGACCGATCTCAACAAAAAGATCTGCGAGGTCTACGCGGACCGGCTTTACGAGGACAGTCCGAAGGAATTGTCAGGCGCGATCTTTCACGAAACCGCGCATATTAAGTCGAATCAGGACAACGCAATGCACACGAATAAAACGGGATTTCTCGGCGCATCCCCTGACTACAACGGCTCGCCGACCGACGACAACGTTCAGTTTTTGGCAACGAACCTCGGCCGTAAACTTGCAATGACAACGAGTTACTGAATTCGGCCAAAAGCTGAATGTTGATAGTGGATAGTTAATTCGCATTAACTATCCGCTTTTTTTCTATTCCACCCGGACGAAATCGGTTCCCGTCCGTCCGAAAGTCTCCGGATGATACATTTCCTCGGCCTTCGCAGGTGGGACGACAAATTGCCCCGGCGTCGTTGCACGCGCGACGTATGTGTAGTTGTACGCACCTTCCCAGAGCAGTGACGCAAAAGCCTCAGCTCGCTCGTCGCGGAAATTCTGGTGTTCGAACCAGTTCATCCGCCACCAGTAATAGTTGTTGCCGAACGAGCGGCTGCCCATCTCGATCACGGAAGTGTTTCCCCCGCCCGTATCGCCGGGGATTGCCTCGGTCACCGCAAGGCCGGGATTTAGAATCTCCAAACCCGCGGGCAGATTATCAACTAAGGCAACGTGATATCGACGAGCCGGTGCGACCATCGTGATCCGAACGCGAACGCGAGCACCGGATTTAATCGTCCAGGTTCCATCGGCGTTCTGTTTCACGTCGTCTTTATCGTCAACCGCCTCGTATTTCCTCAGAACCTCGAACCCGTAGTCCGCAGGATCGAGCTTCAGATTTGTCGGCGCGTATTTCATGCCGATGCGGTAATACAACCGACCGGCACCCTGTTTGTCGATGAACAGACTCGACGTTCCGCCTTGATCGACGAGATACGACATCGGGATGTTCACGACGTTCGAATCTACGGATCTACCTTTGAACGCTTGCTCGCCCGCATAAGTACCGCCGAGCCAGATCCGCGAGACGAAGTCAGGCGTGACCTTTTCAAACGTGTTGAAGTATCTTTCCAGCACAGTGGGATCCGAAGCTTGGAATTCACGTGACTTGAAGTCGCG